>Ga0209589_1007762_pt1 | contig 17077 bp, 14 predicted proteins | sample CowpeawhiteBW_FD_187525 | JGI IMG/M metagenome (GOLD analysis project Ga0209589, IMG submission 187525) | Root nodule microbial communities of legume samples collected from California USA - Cow pea white BW (SPAdes) (version 2) | ecosystem: Host-associated > Plants > Roots > Nodule | place: USA...
AATATTTTAATTTGTCTAATCTACAGGATAAATATTTATATATATATATATATATATATATATATGTAATTATAATTATTATTTATATGAAATAAATGATTTTAAATAAAATCATTATTGGAATTCATAGAAAATATTAACGTTCTTTATATTCATCACTCCTTTTTTTTTTCTCTAAAATCCTTTTAGACGAATTTCAAATAAGAGAAACATGAAAATTTCCAATTTTTAACAAACATAAAATTTTCGATTCAAACTAAATGATAACAAAACATTTTTTTTATTATTATATTTTTTACTATCTTTCTCATCTTATTTTCTCAAAGTTCTTGTTTTTATATTAAAAACTTTCTTTTGATCTTTTTAATTTTTCACCTTTTTACTGTATACATTAGTTAATAATTATTTTCTGTATTCTTAATTAAATATCATCTTTGACAAAAATTTCTAAGTTCTTGAACAAAACTAATCACTTATAATGATTCTTTAATAATGAAGAATTTTAATTATCAAAAATATGTTTAGAGATTAATTTTCTAACTAGAGATCAATTTAGAAATCACTTTCTTTGATAGCCAAAACGTTGATAGCTAATGTTAGTGACCAATTTAGATACCAAATCATGATAGAAATTATTTTAGTTTTCGATTTAGAGACCAATTATAATTTTTTGAAATTATTTTAGTTATCAATAATTTTAAGTTTATAAATTGATATCTAAATTAGTCATTATAGTAACTAATTACTTTTTGTCACTAAAGTTAGTTATTATTCAAAAAAATTCTTTTCGTGATTGTTCTTTGCAATGAGAGGAATTGGGAGGTGCAAGTAGGTTTAGTTGGATTAACTATAGTTACTTAATGAGACAATAAGTAAGAAAACTAACTATGAGAAAATTCTAGGTTATCAATAAAAGTGGCTCAAACCCTAAAGTGAATATGGAATCATTTTAATTTTATTTAAATAACTTTTATTTTGATTGAATGAAAGCAAAGAATATTATTGATTGAATGAAAGGTTATAGAGCAGGAAAGAAACTACAAAATATATAGAAAAGAGGAGTTAACCCATATAAGAAGAATCAATTACTTTGTTGTGTTATCAATCCCCTTTAAACCTAAAATTAGGAAAAGAGAAGGTAGATATAGGTTTTGCTAATATGTCTACAACTTGAAAACAACCAGGGAGATGAAGAAGACAAACATGCTTTTGTTGAACCCAATCACAAACAAAGTGAAGGTCTAGCTCAAAGTGTTTGTTGCAGGAAATGCATGCTAGGATTAGAAAATAGGAGAACAACAACTTGATTGTTCGAATAAATAGTGGCAGAAGTAATATATAGCTAAAGTTCTTGAAGAAGGGAGGCAATCCATAAGATGTTAGTTATGGTGGCAACAATTTTGTGATACTCCACTTCAGTGTTGCTGCTAGAGACAACTCTTTGTTTGTGTGAACCCTAAGAAATAAGGTTGTTGCCCAAGAAAACATAAAAGCTTGTTGTAGCCTTTTTATCATCTAAGTCTGGCCCTCAGTCTGCATCATTAAAACCAATAATAGAGAAGTTAGGAGAAGAATGAAATGAAATACTAATATGAATTGTACCAACTAGATAACAAAGTATGCATAGTGATACTTGTTATGTTGATGCATAGACTAACACACTTTGTTTATTGAAAAGGATATCTCAGGTCCGATAATGGTGACATATTGGAGGGTACCAATAATGGATCTATATAAAGTACGGTCTTCAAAGGATGTTAAGTCGTCTTAGATAAGTTGAAAAGAATATACCATTTGAGTTGGGAGAGGCTTAGTGTCATGCATGTTGGTGTTGTGTAGAAGTTTTCATATATATTGAGTTTGAGAAAGATGAAAATAAGCAGGTGAAATCCATGTAGCTTCAATGCCAAGGAAGTAGTATAATTGGCCAAGATCCTTTAAAGCAAATATGTTAATTAATGAAGTGATTAAAGAATTGATGGTAAATGGAGAGGAACCAATAATGATGATATCATCAACATAGATTAAGATAAAAATAGTGGAAGATTTATAAAATCAAGTAAATAGAGAAGGATCACTCTTAGTAGAGTTGAATACCATCTGATTTACAGTATTACTTAGTTTTTGAAACCAAGCATGTGGTGCTTGTTTAAGACCATATATATCTTTTTGTAACTTATAAATGTGGTTAGGATTGGAAGAAGCAAAACCAGAGGGATGTTGCATGAACATTGTTTCTTCAAGTTCTCCACGAAGAAAAACATTATTAACATCAAATTGTCTAATAGACCAATTAAGAGAAAGAGCAATGGTAAAGATAACCCATAGAGTAGTATGTTTGACTACAAGACTGAAAGTTTCTTTGTGTCAAGACCAAAGATTTTATGAAAGCCTTTAGCCACTAAACAAGTTTTGTATCATTTGAAATGTGTCATATGTATTAAATTTCTTTCTGAAAATCCACTTGTAATCGATAAAAGGAACAACTTTGGGAAGGTTCGTAAGCATGTATGTGTTACTGTGGAGAAAACCATTGTACTTAGATTGCATGGCATGGAACCAATTAGGATTAGATAATGCTTGCTTAATAGATGTTGGTTCAAGAGAAATAGTAACATTTAAAACTTTATGTTTGTTAATACTTGCTTTTGAGTTTGTAAGCATTAAATGAGTATTAGGAGGAGGCACAACTTAAGTATTTTTAGGGGACATGTTATGAAGAGTGTTAGATAGAGAAATTTTGTGGTGAGGTTGAGAAAATCAAGACATATAGGGTGAGTTAGCCTTGTACGAGGATTAAGCCAAATGATAAAAAGGAAGTTGTATGTGTGAAATAGAATGTGATAGCAAAGATAAAACATATGTAGCAAAAAAAGTTAGTTTGATAGCAAAAATAGGTATATTGGTTTGTGCAATAGGAAAGTTAACTTTGTCATTTGTAGCAAAAGGATTATTAGATAAAGTAAAGGGAAATATAGTTTCACTATAAAGAACATTTCTTCAAATGTAGATTTGGCTAAAAAGACCTAGCCTTTTGTTTGTGAATTATAACCAAGAAATAAGCACCTTGTGGAGGAAAAATCATTTTTTTGTTTGTTATAAGGCCGAATTAAAAGATAACATGCACAACCAAAGAGTTTTAGAAAAGTATAATTATGTGTTTTATGAAAAACTTTTTCAAATGGTGGGCAATCATTTAAAATGGATGTTGGAAGAATGTTAATGATATGAACAACACGAGGAAAAGCTTACCCTAAAATCATCTAGGTAAGGAAGCACCAACAACGAGAAACAAACTAGTGTCAACCACATGCCTATGTTTTCTTTCAATATAACCGTTTTGTTGGCGAATGTGTGGACAAGTTAGCATGCAATAAACCTGGGATTTTATGTTAAGTAGATACATCCCTGTATATTTAGAATAGGTATCTAAATGTTATGCAATACTTTGCAACACATGTACTAGGCATTGGAGCAAGGTCCCATATGTTAATGTAAACAAGTTCTAAGGAGTACGATAAGAGGAATCAAATTTAGAAAAAGGAAGTTGATGCCTTTTAGCTTTAACACATATATCACACAAAAGATTGGAAATAATACTATTACGACTAACACTTTAAGACTTTATGATGCATGGTTAAACCTAGAATGCCATAAAAACAAAGTAGGTTTTATAGTAGTCTAATTAACATTGAGAACATAAGAAGAACAAGTCACATAAAAAGCATATAACCCATCCTCTATGACCATTAGAATGGATTCCAAAATAAACATTATTATCTTTAGCTAATTTGTATACAATAGTTAATTTTTTTAATATATGAGAAATATACAAAAGATTTTTTAACACTAGTGGTGTTGATGTTTAAGGACTGTGGAAAAATAATAGAACCAATGTGAGAAATGGACATACCCATGTCATTACCTAATTTGACCAAGTTAATACTAGTGTAGGATTGTTAGGTTAAAAACTTGTTTTGATCATGTGTGATATGGCGTGTTGTGCCGTTATCTAGGTACCACAAAGGATCACTTAGGGTGTATTGCAAAGTGCACCAATTGTCCCGTGACTGAGGTCAAGTGGGTCGAATCACAATCGAATCATGACGTTTGAGCTCTTACGCTCATAAGTATGAAGACTTACGCCTTGACTAATGGCTATAACTTTTGACCTAGCGGAAAGCGCTCGATCCAACAATTGGTATTAGAGCCCAATTATAAGTTTGATTCCCATTGAGACAATTGCTAAGTGAGAGATGGTTGTAGGGTGCATCAATTGTCCCGAGACGGAGGATGAGTGGACCGAGTCACAATCGAATCATGACACTTGGGTTATTACTCTTTTGATCTGAGAAACATGAAAAACATGCAACTTGTTCCTGATCTGAGAAGCGATAATGAGATCAACCATTTAGGTAAGAATAGACGTATCCATAAAAGCAAGGAGCCAAGCAAACAAGAGTTTATCTTTGCTCATACTAAATGTAGACATGATTAACAATGTTATGAATAGTATCTCTAGAAGATTGGTATTTTTGTTGTGTGTCTTGACCATCTAAGAAATGGAAATGTTGTAATTCTTTAATGGTGACAAGCACTTGTTGTCAAATCAAGAAATTTTCAGTAGTAAGCTTGAGAGGGATAAGTGTATGAAAAGTTTGTGGGTGATAGGTGAAGGAGTTCTTGCTACCATGTAAGAAAGAAGAACAAAGACAAAATCAGAGAGCAAAACTATATAAAGGAAGGAATATTATTAATTAAATGAAAAGTTACATAACAAATAAGAAACTACAGAATATATAGAAATGAAGACTTCATTGATATACCTAGAATCAATTACTCTATTGTGTTGTCACATTTTCAATACTATTATTTTCTTCTTTCTAGTATCTTGTAATAGTATTATTTGCAAAACTAATAATAAGTATTGAGATGCAAAGTACATCCCTTTTTCTCAATAATAAAGAATATATATATATATATATATATATATATATATAAACTAGCAAAGACATAAATGTGACATTTTTTTACTAGCAAAGACTAAAATAAATAACAAAGAGTATGCGTACTTGAAAACAGACCTCACGAAATTTCCAAACAGTATAATAATAGTATACATTAATCAGATCACATTCTTCCTAATACTAATACTTCAATCGTTTGAACACGTCCTTCACCTTATCGAAGGAGGATAGATGCATCCAAATGTTCCTCCAAGAGAACAAGAAAGATTAAAGTACACTTAATGCATTTCATTCTCATTGCATTTGTTAAACTGGGAAATTTCACTTCTGTCCCAAAGGAGATTGATCAACATGTACTATTGTATTTATGATTTGTCTGGGTCTCTTCGTCAATAGTGACCTGTACAAGCTTGTCTGACACACTTAAACACGCAGCAGTTAATCGTATCACAAAGATTATAAGTAGATGGGACTTTTATGTTTCATCCAAATCCAAGTTGTTACTTGAGCAAGAGCAAATATATCTACTGATCAACTTTCTTATGTTTAAAAATTACCTCATTCCTATGTTTCCATATTTTCCCTACTATTCCTAACTACATTCCTTGCCAAATCTTATTTTGTTCTCTATTAAGGTTCACTAGATGGAACTGTTGAAAATTAGCCCTTGCTTTAACATGATGCATTGAGCTCACCCCCATCCATCTAGCACACATATTCCACACCTTTTGGGATACACTACATGAGAAGAATAGGTGTTCTACATTCTCTTCACTTGCTAAGCACATCTCACATAGGTTATTTTGTAATTGAACTCCCCTTGCTGCTAGTTTATCCTTTGTAGGTAGCTTATCCAGGAACAACGTCCACCCTAATAGTTGTGCCTTTGAAGCCACCCTAATACTCCACAATGTTTTAAACTCTTTACTCCCTTCCTCATCAAAGGTACCTTGTAACTTATTATAAGCAGACTTAACCGAAAAAATACCATTGTCTTTATCCTTCCACTTCCAAGAATCAAAGCTCCCCTTTCTAAGACTATGTCCGTTTAATAATAGGATAAGTTGTTCCTCCATAACTACCTCCCAGAAAAGTCTAAGCCTCCTCCATGTTAGGTCCCAAGCCCAAACATTCTCTTCCTAATGTCATACCTCCTCTATAACTCTTTCTTTACAATTTGATATTAAGTACAACCTAGGAAACTTGCATTAAAGTGGTTCTTCCCCAATCAAATTATCTTCCCAAAATTTAACTTTTTCCCTCCTCCAACCACCCACTCTATGTAGTTGTCAAACTAGACACCTTGCGTTACACTCCCACAGACTTTTTGGATGTCTAACCACCACCTCGAAGCTGACCAAGATATAATGGAGTCATTAAGATTCTGCCAAGACCCATACTTTGAGTCCAGAACCTGTTTTCACAAACCATAATCCTTCACTCCCAATCTCCATTTCCACTTAGCTAAAAGTGTTGTATTGAAGTTTCCAATGTCTCTTATCCCCAAACCCCCAAACTCCTTTGGTTTGCAGATGTTTTCCCACCTAACCCACGCTATTTTCCTATCTTCAAAACCCTACTCCCTAAGGAAGTTTCTTTAGATTTTTATAAGTTCCCTATACACGCTTTTTGGCGCTTTAAAGAAGGAAAGATAGTATAGTGGTAGAGCATATAAAACAGATTTTATAAGAAAATCGACCAACCATATGTAGAAGTTTGCCTTTCCATCTAGATAACATGTTTCTAACTTTATCGATCATAGGCTGCTAGAATTGGTTATTCTTAGGGTTCCCTCAAATTGGAATTCCAGGATACACAAATGAGATTTTCATATGTTAACAATTTAAAATGTTAGAGAAATCTTTTAACAGTGTTGCATCCAACCCCTAATTCTGCTTTTGGAGAAATTTACTCTAAGCTTAGACGCTAGTTCAAAACTTCTTAAAATAGTTTTTATAGCCCATGCATTTTGAACTTTTGCGTCACACATGAATAAAGTATCATCTGCAAACTGTAGTAGCTTTACATTGGTTCTGTTAGTGCCCACTTCTATTCCATTATATATATATATATATATATATATATATATATATATATATATATATATATATATATTCCTAATAGCTTGTCTAACCAAACCTGCTAGGCCCTCCACTACAATAAAGAATAAGAAGGGTGCCATAGGATCCCCGTGTTTGAGTCCCCTTGTTGGTACAAACTCCTTAGTAAGACTCCCATTGACCAGTATTGATACAATTGATGATTCCAAACACTCTTTAATCCATTCAATCCACCTTGCGCAAAACCCCAATTTAGCCATCATGTAGTATAAGAAAACTCAACTTACTAAATTATAGGTTTTTTCATAATCTACCTTCACTATTGCTAGCCTCTTCTTTTTAAGCTTACATTCTTCTACTACCTCGTTGGCCACCAAGATACTATCTAAAAGTCCTATGAATCAAACTTATATAAGAAATTGACACTACCTCTAAACTTATATAAGATAATAGGAAATCTTTTCATATTAATATTTTTATTTGATTTTCTAACAAACATATAGTTCAAATATATTATTAAGTTATATATTTTTTAAGTTATAGGTTAATGAGTTATAATTTTAATTTCTATAAAAATATGCTAAAATCATGATTTACTAACAATGATACAACTTTCCAATTCAACGTGGTATGTCTCTCTTTTCTGTTTTATTTCCTTTAATTGCACACGTACGTGTGCAAGTTTGAATATAAAAAGATTAAAAGGAAGTCTAAAAGAAAAGGCAAAGTAAATGATATAAAGTGACAAAAAGTATATATAGTTTTTATACTTTATGAACGATTTATAAGGCACTTTTAAGATCATACTAAAGTCACTCCAAAGCCAAAGCAATGCCGTTATCAAAGGCTTTGTAGGTCTCTTTCAAGGACCAATGTCCCACCCCATATTCTCTTGTCTAAAATCTTCCTTTGTCTTTCGGTTCTTATGTTATAATAACTCACATTTTTGTTGTAAGCATGCATGAAGGACAACTTTATGATTTTCATCTTTGGCCACACTCCATAAACTACCAAAAGAAAAGAAAAGGCATCCCTAGCTAGCTCCTTTCATTTAGTTTAGGGTAGTTGGGGCCTTGGGAAAAATGATGGTGAACTAAATAGGTAAATTCATTTTAAATACTATAAAAAAAAAAAAAACACTTCTTAATGAGGAGATTCTTCTAGAAAAATTTCCGTAGTTTTAATTTTGCATAAGAATTAAACATTTTGGAAGTATTTCAATAACAATTTGATATAATAAGTACAATTGTTAAATTAACTCTTATAGTATTTTAATCTAGTTTAAACTTTACTAAGTACACTTGTAAAATAAGTTAGTTTTATTTTTAATTTAGTCATTGATATTATTAAATATTGATTTTAGAATTTAGTGTAGATATATTTTTTTTTGAAGAATTTACAAAATAACCTGACAATTGACTATCATTAATGCATAACCATTTTTAACTATTCATAAAATTTTAATACTTTAAAGAATACTATGTGATAAAGTTCTCTCCTTTTAGCTTTTACTATTCAAACCTAGAAGGAAAATGTATACGTTAGATGACGATTCATGATCGGTACCGATAACCAACAAAACCTACACTACTAATTTGTGTCTCTATGTTTTATGATTATGATTATGATTATATTACTTAGTACACTTTAACCTAACCCTAATTTTAAATTACTGACTTTATACTTGCCTTTACGATTAATGTTTTTCTAATGTCAATTTGTCGCTACTCTTTTTCTCCCTTGATTAAAAAAAATAGAAAATAGAAATTTATATTTTATTTATAATATATTATATATGTTTATGGAAAAATCTTGGGGGAGGAAGGGTTAATACAGGTTATACTAAACAACTTTTATACATTTAGATTCAAAATGTTACACAAAAATTCAGTCTATTTTTAAATTTTATATTATCTTATGATTTATATTTGAAGCTAATTCAACTTGCTACAAACTAATAAGAAGAATATAAGAAGATAATAGAAAAAATAAAACTAATAAGAAGTCTGGATAAGAAATGGTGGTATATATAGGAGAGAATAATGAAATTTAATTAATTATGTAATGACCAGATAAAATCATAATATAGCAATTTTGTATAAATTACAAATGTGTAGTTATATCAGGGATGACAGTATGGGTTAATCCATTTTACATAAAAAATTTGTTACAGGATTGGTCTATGAGTATGCAAATCAGCCTGCATAAAAAAAGTTTTAAAAAACTTTACAAAAATGTTACAACAACAATGTTGTTTAAATGTTTTACTTGTTGCATTTCATGAATGTATCATTGACAATAAAATTAAAATAAATGAAGTAAACATAAGATTAAAATTCACATTAAATAAATATGTCAAGATTAACCTTTCATGAGTAGAGAAACATAAAAATTAATTATAGCTACCAAAAAACTATAGCAAAATTAATTAATGATGAATATAGGCAAGAGAATTGGATTAGAGATTCAGGCATGCAGAGAAATAATAACAAAATAAAATAAAAGAGTTTATTACTAAAAATTTTCATATGAATTTTTTCTTTTGTAAATTTGTTAAAAAAAATTACAAGAAAAGATTATTTTCTACTATTTTTTCTAAGAATTTTAATTAACAGGTCATGAGTAATTATTTCCTATAAAATTATAAAATTTGTAAATATTTCCTACAAATTTGTTATGAAAAGTGTTGTGTACAAAATATTTTACAAACAAATTGATAATAATTTCCTGCAATTTTTTCATAACAAAATTTACAAATATTTCATACAAAAAATTTCAAAACTAAATTGACAAAAAATGAGTTTCTTTTATAATGATTTTGTCTGAAATACAAATTAAAATAAGATAAAAAGAAGATTTGTAAGTTATGCAGATGACTCTATCCTATTTTACCATTGACATGTGTGAATTGCAAGTTATGTAGAGTGGATCTATAACATGTTAAAATACTTGGTTCACTTCCCATATTGTCATTCCTAAGTTATATAATATTTTACTTATTATTTTTATTTTAATATTTAGTTGTATAAACATTTTACACATACTAAAATATAATTTAATTCACAAATTTAAACTAACATATATATATATATATATATATATATATATATATATATATATATATATATATATATATATATATAATTCCACTATTATCTTCACTCCTTCGTCTCTGCCTTATTTTAATTTGCTTGTATTTATACAAGAGAATACTTTTTATGCAAATGTTGGTTTTACAAGTACATATTACACTAAAAAAATTATACAAACTAAGCTGGGTTAAAACTAGATATGGCATAAACATTATGATGAACAAAGATTTATCGATAAAATATTTAACCATGGAATGTTTGTAACCTTTTATATGACAATTGTTAGATTTTTTATAATTTTTTTTTTGTTTTCTAAATTTATCCATTATAATTAATAGTTGTTTCTGTAAAGCGACTTTCAATCATGTTAATAGTATATATTGGAGAGTTTTTTTTTTTTTTTAGTTTTGTTAAGAAAGAATTAGTTCAGTCCGTGAATTAGGTTAATGAAAAGGTTCACTAATATATCGAGAATTAAAGAATGTAATTCAAATTCATAAGAAAACTAATAAATAATTAAAAAAATGTAAGAAGTTAACTTTATATTACAATCATAAAACAACGAAAATTGGGAAAGAAAATAAAGTAGTAAAAGAAGTAAATATTAGAAGTAGGAGAATAACAATTAAACATAGGTTGTTTTAATGAGTGACATTGTGTTTGTAGATTACGATAAGAAGCAATTGATATTTTGAATTCTTGTTATTCGCATAGCAATATCTAAAAGCTAAAATTACGTTTCCGAGGATAAACAACTACTCCATTATAGAAAAACCTAACCACTTCTAGATTAACGTACATTCAAAGCATAAAGAAGTTCCAATTTTCAAGTCCAAACAAAAATCTTGGTCGGAGATCATTCCAAGTGAAAACAAACATCCATTTATACCTTCACCGACAAACTCTAAGCACAAGACCTACATTCATGTGTACTTTAATTACTAAAATGGTAACAAATGTGTTTAACATGTGGGAAGTGTATCCAAGATTAAGATCATAAAATATTAATACCACTTTTAATAATAATAAATAAAAAAACTTCTCTTGTGTAATGTCTAAATCAGCATCCTGGGGATGTTAATTGACGTTTGCCAAAAATCGAAAAAAAGAAAAAGAAATTGAATTAATGCATTGTCGTTACAATTTTACTATAGTTTTTAATAATAAAATTATCTTTTCATTGATTCGTTGACTACTAGCATCGATACGTTTCAGTAGATCACTTTGGTGAAATAAAAATCTCAGTCTCTGAAAATCTAAATTTGAAGAAATATTTTTTCATATAAGATGATTTAAAAAAAAATTAAAAATAATTTATTTGAAATCGTTTTTAGTCAATTTTCATAACATCATTCTCTTGAATGAGAGAGATTCCTCATTCTCAATACTGTCGGTTGAAAATTCCTCATTCTGGATTTGTCTAAATTGTTTATTGCAGTGTTTAATGATTAATTAATATGTGCCCATCTTAATACAACACTCCAAATTATAGTCCCTATCATGCTCTAAAAGATCTATAAGGTTTAGATCTAACACATCGTGTAATCTCATAAATTAAAAAAATATATATATATAAATCAACAAAGAGTAAAATTAATAGAATAAAAAAAATTTAAATCAATAAACTGCACAAATTAATAGAATAGAGAAGGTTTAGGCTTATCAATAAGCACTTCAAACCAATTACAAAAAAAAGAAAAAATACCAAACACAATAATCACATTTAAACAACAGTTAAATAATGATTAAGAATATGAAATTATTATCAAATCTTAATATAAATAGACAATTATCTTCAATTGTATACTTATTATCAATTATAACTTTTGAAATCCGTGTTAAAATGTCTTTGCAAACACGTCTCCTATCTTAAATAGATCAAATTAAGACAGGAAGACTTCCAACCACATTAAAACTAATAAGAAATAGGCGATGAGATTTTATAAAATATTCTTTGAAGCTTATAATATATTTGAAAATCTTCATTATAATCAGTTTCACGAGATAATAATAACTATAATAATAATAGTGTCAGTTCACGTGTCAATTGTAAGTTTATTTTTTTATTAGTTTTTATTTAATATAAATTATTTATGAAAAGTGTCTTCTCCCCGAAATCTAGCTCAATTTATTTACGTTTTCAGTTTTATTTATAAACGTGTGCTTATGAAAATCAACACAAAAACCCCAATAATTTAATCTCTATAGTGGAGCTCGTGAAACCAATATGAATTTTAAATTTCCTATTTGTCGGTCGTACGTACAAAGAAGATTAGTTTCTCGATTTAATATGATTTTCAACACTCTCCATTAACTTAAGATAACCTGGTTTTTTCACTTTCATGTTGTTACCAATTTATTCAAACTAATAATAACCCAATGTTTATTATCCAGTGAATTTGATGGATGTTAATAAAAATTAAAAAAAGTTCGATTAGAAAATATTTAATTATGAGGAATTTATTTTTTTAAATTACTTTCTTGTCTCCTTTTTATGGAAGTGGTTTTCTATAGCCAGTCTAAATTATATCTAAGAGTATGGAAAAACTTTAGAAACTAAGAAAACTAATATCTCAAATAAAAATAATAATAAAAAGGTTATTAGTATGAAATAAGGAAGATAAATATTTCTCTTACAATTTAATGTATTAATATGCTTTATAGTATTTAGTCCATTTAAATAATCTATTTCGATGTTAGTCTATATTAAAAAATTATTTATTTTCCGTTCACAAAATTTGCATTGTTTTTAGATCCCCTAAAATAGCATAACTCTAATCTGAGTCTATGAAAATGCTTTATAGTATTTTCTCCTAAAACTTTAAATAATTATTCTTTGTATCCAATATTTATTTTAAAATAAAAAAATTAATTAATTAATGTTATATATCACATTTTTTTATAATAAGTGTTAAATGTTAACAATATATCTCATAAACTAAATCAACACTACTTGAAACAAATTCCTAAGCTTTGGTTCATGACTAGTTAATGACTATAGCATAATACTATAAGTAACAAATTTATAATTTCAGAAAGATAAAAAAAAAAAACAATTTTTTACACGAATCGATTTTACTTTATATGAACTATACTATATTTAACCTTTTTTTTCTACATTATCATTAAAGCACGCAAGTGGGTTCCACATTTACCTGTTTTGCCTAACCTTCTTACTTTCTTTTCTTTACATTTTCTGTCACAACAGTTTCTTCAGTTTTATATTATCATTGTCATGACACAATTTCCCATCATTGGCTAAACCAGTTATTAATTACCTCAAAAAAAAAAACAATTTTTAGTGCAATTTTTTGTAAGAGTTATTATTAGTGCATGTTGAATAATATGGTGGAAGTGCCACCAACACAATGTCAGACAATAATGCACAAAAACCAGAGACATGACATAGCAGTGGGAAGAGTAAACAGATGAAAGTAATGAAAATTTGGAGTTCTGATTAACAAAGTGCCAAAAGTGTCACAGGATTACAAGGCTCTGCTTCTGCTGTGACAGGAACAATCCAAAACCAAGAGTTTAAATATAATTATACTTTTTTTTCTGAATCACATAAGTTGATAACAAGACCTAGTCAAAACCTCACTACTTAAGTTATATCTCTCATTTCTTCATTTTTTTTTTTCATCTATTTATTCTACCATTTACCTTTTTTTGCTTTTTATGGAAGCAACTGTACAAAAAGGGAATGTTACACAACACTCCTGTTTCCACCCCGAACAAACACAAACCTTAGTGGAGATTTCATCAGCAATTTAGTTTAGCTAAGTAGCTCCTACTCCAAGAAAATCAATGAATGACATGTTGTTAATCTTATCATCCATGGTTTCACTCTCTTTCTCTTCAGAAATTGAGAGATTGGACCTATTGGTGACACCTGACTCAGATACTGATACTTCTGAGTTTGCATCTGAAAAACTAGACTGGTCCACTCCCACCATTACCCTTTTTCCCACACCTTCTGACCCTTTCCAACCACCAAAATACTTGTTCAACCACACATCCTCTCTTGATTCTCCTGTAATCACATCACATAGTAATAAAAGATAAGGTAAATAGGGAACTTGTACCAATTCTGAACAGAGATCAAACAAAAGTAATCATAAATGCACAACACAACCAAACACAAAAATGGGGTCTTTACATTTGTTGTGTAATTTCCTCTTCTTTCTCCAAAATAGACAACTTTTGAAAACAATAATGAAATATATAAAGCTCGTTTCGAAGCACATTTTTTCATAAAAAAAATTATATTTCTAATCACCACTTCTGGTTCATTCAATTTCCTTATTGCCTACATACACAGCTTAATTATAAATAAAAATTAAACATATTTATGATGGAAGTCGTGTACAGGATAGCACAGGACAAAGACATTGTTTTTTTTTTTTTTCAAATAATCTTTTTAAATTTTTATTACACAACTGATTTTTATTGTTGTTTTTCACTGTTTTTGATAATTTTTATAAGAATGAGGCTTTCCGTTTACATGTGATTGTATCACATGCTATTGTTGTACAAGGAGTTTCTTCAAAGTAATGGTTTTGAAATCACAAATAAACTCAATAAAACAATGAAATATTTAAATTATGGTGTACCTGGTTGGTGTAAGAGTCCAAAAGGAGTGAATAACTTGGCTGAGGAGGGAGTTAGGGAGAGGTTGGTGCAAGTTGAAGCAGATTCATCAATGGTGTTTGAGATGGTTGAGTCATCACTAGTTGCATTGTTAGACAGTGTCAGATTCAAACCCTTTGGAAGAGGTTCATTGATAAGAGGTTTTCTCCTTCTATACACGCCACTAGACTGCTCCCTCTGCCTCCTAGACATCATCACGTGCCAATGGTTCTTCACTGCATTATCTGTTCTTCCAGGAAATAGTCTTGCAATCATTGCCCATTTGCTTCCATACATTTTATGAGCACTCAAAAGCCTTTCTTCTTCCTCCTCGCAAAAACTCTTTTTGTTGATCTTAGGATCTAACTGGTTAAACCATCTCAATCTACAACTTTTTCCTGCAATCGGAAATCCATGCAAGTTTCATCAGATTCCTTCCATAATCCATTCAAAGTCACAGACCTCAGAAACATGGCTAAAAATACAAACTTTGAAACGAATTAAGAGTAAATTTTAGGTAATAGTATCACCTGATCTTCCTTCTAAATGTTCAGCTATCAAGTTCCAGTTTTGGGGACCATATTGGGTCACCAGCTCCTTCAGTTTGTCATCTTCCGCTGGCCTCCAGTGACCTCTTGCACAAAGCTTGGTGAACCCGTTTTTTCCTGAAATGGAGCCGTTAGCTTCTTCTTCTTCCCCATGTTTCAAAGACAGGTTCTTGTTTGCAACCCCTTCATCACTGGTTCTCTTTTTCCCCCTACTCTGATGCTGAACCATTGAAGGGCTCAACATCTGAAGACCCATCTCAAGGTTTGGACCCAAAAACCCCTTGCTGTGACCCAAGGATGGAGCTTGTGAACCCACGTGAAAAGAAGGGATGAAACTCATGACTCCGTTGAAACCTTCACCAACAACATTATTGAAGTACCATGAAGAAGAATCCATGGAGACAAAAACCGAGAAAAGAAAACAAAAGCAAAAGACAAACAAAAGGGTTCACCAAACGGGTTTCTCTCTCCCCTAAGAACTATCGCAATGCCAGAATCATCGAGAATATATGGAAGGAAAACCGTTACTAGCACAATATTGTTCCATATCCTTGACTGAGGTGAGACTAAGTCCCATAAAAAGAGAGGGACATGGAGAGAGAACAGAGAGTGGGGTTGGGTTACAAGAATGAGAAGAAAACACTAAAACAACATCGTTTTTAAAGAGGAGAATTTTTGAAACATATGAGAGAGAAGGAAGCAACAAGAAAAGGTTGAGAATGTGTGAGCCCACGCGATTCTGCTGAATATATTTTCACGTTTCTCTCTCTACATTTTGTGAAGAAAGAGAGGAAGTGAAATGAGATCAGGGTTCTTATTTTGAGACTGATCTCACAGTGAGAAAGCAACAACTAAATAGTGTGGTGAGTGAGTGAGTTATAGTGTGTGGGGGTTTTCAATTTCTCTCTCTAGAAAAGTCCATGATGTGTGCAGTGCATGCAGTTCGAGAACCGCTCGTGTGGCTTGTCAATAAACTAAGGAAAACGCAATGTTTAATGTTTTGTTTTGGGTGATGTTGTTTCCTTCCTCTGCACTCTCTGCACACACTCTTGGACTTTGGGCTAAAAAGATAAACCCCACACTCTCTTTGTCTCTTTGTGAAACCCTTTTGCTTTTCTTTTTTCTTTTTTTCAAAAGAACAGAAATTTCAGACAGCAACAAAGTTAAAATCATCAATCTCCCCAGTTAATTGTTTCAGTATTTTTTGACTAATTAATTGCCTAGGCTGCTATGTCCCTTCAAATTACAATCGCTATCATGGTAGTTACCCATTATCTTTAGAAACTATTTGCGATTTTGGTTATGGCAAAATCTGATTCAATCGATGATTACGTTATTGCAGTTTTGTTTCTCAACACATGCGGTTGAAAATCACCAGAAAATCATAATAATTTAATCCGTATAGTGGAGCCCGTGAAGCCAATATGAATTGTGGGTTCAAACTTCAAACCAAGCTTTTTTGTCGGTCATACAAAACATGGCTTGGTTTATTAAATTCAATATGGTTTTCACTACTTCTTCCTCTTTCAACACTTTTCCTGAACTTAATATATTGCTACATTCATGAACCATGTATCCTTTTACTTTGTTTTCCATCTTTTGAAACTCTACTTTATCAACACTTCCCCAGTTGCATGTATCAGTATATATATACCTTACAAAACTTGCAGCCTCTGTTACATTTTAAACCTATTCTAACTATATAGAAAGAATATATATATATATATATATATATATATATATATATATATATATATATATATATATATATATGTTTATAT
>Ga0209589_1007763_pt1 | contig 17076 bp, 7 predicted proteins | sample CowpeawhiteBW_FD_187525 | JGI IMG/M metagenome (GOLD analysis project Ga0209589, IMG submission 187525) | Root nodule microbial communities of legume samples collected from California USA - Cow pea white BW (SPAdes) (version 2) | ecosystem: Host-associated > Plants > Roots > Nodule | place: USA...
AAAAAAAAAAAAAAAAAAAAAATCAAGTCAAAAAGATATCAAGAGCAAGCTACTGTTATGATTAATTATTCGATATATTGAAATAATCATACTGAATTTATTCCTTTTATTATAATTGACGAAAAAATAAGTTCAATTTTTATTAATAGGAAAGTTGAACTCACGATATCTTTCACTATTTCTTTTAAATTTACAAAATCAATTTTATTTTTTTAAATTGTTAGGAGAGGAAATCAAACTTACAGTTTTATCCCACTTAATTCCCTTAATTCCATGTGACAACTAAACTACCTTGTCACTCTTACTTTTTTTAGTAAGGGTAAGAATGTTTCTAGCAAACCATTAAAAATAAAAAATAAAAAACTTGTTTGGTTTATATATAAAAAGAATAGTGATATAGTAATTTTTAAAATGATTTCAAAACAAATATCTTCCATTTTAAGTTTACAAAACTAAAACATTAATATATCTTTATGTTGTATTTAGATGGAAAAATTTAAGAAAGTAATTCATTTATTTGGAGAATTTAAAATTCTTCGAAGTAAAATGACTTGCTTGAATGAGGAAATTAAAAGAAAATTGAAATTAATAATTTTAAGATGGTATATCAAATAAATAAAATAATAGAATTTAAAATTCATTTAAAAAAGAATAAATTCCACAAGTTGTTTTATTCCTCAAGATGAAAAAATTCCAAAAGTTTGACTCATTTCGACCTTGAGCTCAAGTCAAATGATCTCGACGTCTAGCCCACGCCAACTTGGCTACACTATGGGTCTGAACTGACTTGGCTCGACCTTCAGTCAGACAAAATTTGAGTCGATTAGTCCTTGGCCAATGGTCGAGTTGAATGGAGTGAAGTCGAAAGTCAACCCGAGTTACCCAAGGTGACGGTTGAGCCATGTTGGTCTACATCGAACCGAAAGTCAAGCCAAATCAAAATTAACTAAAGGTCAAGATGATTCTGTCCAGGACAAAGGTCAAATTGAGTCAGTTCGGACTGAAGGTCAAACCGAGTCTGTCTAGGACGAAAGTTTAGCCGAGTTGGCCTGGGACGAACATTGAATTGAGTCATCTTAGTCATAGTCGAGCTGAGTCAACTAAGGGCAAAGCTCGAGCCGAGCTAGCCACTGTGGAGGTTTGAGTTGAGTTGACCTAGGCCATAGGTCGAGTAAAGTCATCTAGTGTCAAAAGTCGAGAAGAGTCGGTCTAGGTTGAAGGTCGAGTCGAGTCTGTCCAGGGTGAACGTCAAGCTTTATTGGCTTGGGCAGAGTCGAATCGAGTCGACCCAGACTGAAGGTCAAGTCGAGTTAACCCAAGTCCATTGTCGAGCCGAGTCAACTTAGGATTATCGAGCCAAATCGTCCCGAGCTAAAATGTAGATGAGTCGTGTCGGATGGAAGGTCGAGCTAACTCGGGTAAAGTTGAATTTGGCTTAGAATAGAAATGAAATTGCTTTATCCAAACAAGAAAATTAAAATCTAAGACATTTTAATTACTTCATCTAAACAAACTATTTAAGAAATGAAAAGAATTTAATTGCAAATACTTCAGATACTATATATTTAAATTTTTTAGAATTATTAAAATCCCTCGTCCAAGGTTAAGTTATTTCTTTCATCTTTCCATTAAGTATGTTCCTTTTTTATACTTTAACATCTAGCTTCTTTACTCTTTCAATTTGAAAAATTGTTTAGGAAATTGTTTTCAAAACAATGTTAAAAATATAAATAAAAAACAAAGGCAACTGACACACTCAGATCCTTTTAAATTTATAAAAATGGAAAATGATTTTTTAATTACTAAATTTTGACAACTTTCTCTTACAACCTTAAATGACATCTTCTAAGTAGTTTTCCACTTTTTTATTTTCTCATTCTCAATATTTCAAAACCATTTAGAAGATGACATCTCATGTTGTAAGAGAAAGTTGTCAAAATTTAGTAGTCAAAATATAATTTTTCTGTAAAAATTACTAGAGTTGCATTCGTTTAAAAGGAATCAAACACACTTCTAAACAATAAACTCTATTGTCTATGCATAAAGAAATAAAAGGGAGGAAACAATAAGGAAAAAGATATCACGAATTATCGTGTAATCCTAAAGGGGATTTTGCCTATATACGTGTGTCATCAAAACAAAACTTATTAAAAAGTGAATACACATTATTATAGAATAAAAATAATACATATCTTATTGTGTTTTTTATTTGACATCACTTTTAATATAAAAATGTAAAAGATATAACATTTTTAATATAAAAATTGAGATATCTCGATAATATTGTTCATATAAAAATTATATCATTTTTAACATAAAATCTTAAAAATTTAAAATTTATAGATTTTATTTTTCTTATATATTACTTCTACTTAGTACCAAACTTTTGATTCATATCTAGATTCCTAACGCTTCCAAACATAAACATGTATATGAAATAGATTTTTTTGTTGTTTTTTTTTATTATAGCCTGAGTTATATAACCGAAGTATGAACATGAAAAAGATATTGAAAACAACCTGAAAGCGAAGGTATTATGTTAAGTTCGGTTCACGAGGATTTGAAGGCTGGTTTTTCTCTTATTTAGATAATAAAGTTTTTTCAAGATAACATGAAATTAAATTCACACCACATGCTCTTCTCCAAAATAATATTTATTAAACTGGATTATACATCATGAATTCATACGTGCTGATAATAATTTATGTTGCAGAACATAAGTATTTTATTTTTCGGCTTAAATACTTTATCGGTCCCAATTTTGTAAGTTTTGTTTCGATTGATCATATTTTTTTAAATGTTTAAAATGGTCCTAATTTTTGTAAATTATAGTTAATTTGGTCCTTTTTACATACGTCATTCAAATTATTAACAGGAGGTGAACAATAACTGTCACGTCAGCATTGTGACACATGACAGTGTCAGTGCCATGTGTCATGCTAGTGTCACTACCATGTGTAAGTTAGTGTTATTCTCACGTGTCAGTGTCTCGTGACTTATATTCAATTCGGTCATAATTTTTGTTAATTTTGTTCAATTTAGTCTCAATTTTTGTTATGTTTGTTCAAATCAGACCCAATTTTGCCTCTCTCCAAATTGACCAAATTTAATCTCTATATAGATGTTATACTAAAATTTTTATTTTTATTAAAATTTAAATTTATACTAAGAATTTTCCTTATCATTCAAAAAATAATAAAGAATTTTCCTTCTAATTTTAAAAATAATAAAGAACTTTCCTTCTAATTTATAAAAAAAAAATTAAGACATTTTCTTAATATTTAAAAAATAATGAAGAAATTTCTTTTTAATTTTAAAAACAATGAAAAATTTATCCTCTAATTTTAAACTAACTTTAACCATATTTTTTTATGTAGCAAAAATCAAACATATATATAATAATTTCCTTCCAAAAGTATAGTTAGGTTTGGTATAAAAATAATAAAATAAATATTTAAAATAAATGTGAATTTTAATAAAAAAAAAAATTCAGTATAACATTTATATAAAAATTAAATTTGGTCAATTTGGAGGAAGACAAAATTGGGACTGAATTGAACAAAAATAACAAAAATTGGGACTCAATTGAACAAAATTAACAAAAATTGGGACCGAATTGAATATAAGTCACGAAACACTAACATGTAGCAATGACACTAAGTTGACACATGGCAATGACACAGGCTTGACACGTGGCAGTAACATTGCCAAGTGTTACAATGGTGACTTGACATGTAGACAACATTTTTAAAATTAAAAAATTTTAATATTTTAATATTTTAAAAAATTAAAAAAAAAACATAAAATGACACGTGACAATTACTGTTTATCTCTCTCTAATGATTTAAACAACGTTTATAAAAACGACCAAATTACTTACAATTTAAAAAGTAAAATCATTTTAAACATTTCAAAAAATAGGACCAACCAAAATAAAATTTCCGAAAATTTAACTAATAAAGTATTTAAGTCTTATGTTTATTACATCTACGAAAAGTGGTCAAGTTAATAAACATGACTATACTTGATCTTTAATTAAAATATTTTAATATAAAATGAATGAATATTTTTTAATTTATTTTATATATTTATTACGATAAAGTCAAAATGGATAGATCAACTCATTATTTTATAACATTATAAATAAAGTGTTCATTATTTTACTAAAGATCATTATAAAGATAGTAGGTGAAAATTAAAATTAAAGTATCAATCAATTGCAGTCCTTTGTTATGACTAAGAGGGTCATGGTCTCCCAAATTTTTTTGCATTTATATAATTTAATATATAATTTTAAAAATATTTTTTTAAAATTAATATTTGTAATATATTTTATGTATTTGATATTCTATAATTTTTTTTATACATCTATATCTATATATAAGGTAAAGTCTTTTTTTCTCTATATCTATTTTTCAATTTTACCTTTTAAATATTTTTTAAATAAAATTAATTATTTTATTGATATTATCTTTTAAGTGATCATTTGTTTAATTTAATCCTTTTTTTATTTGATTATTTTCTTAAACTTAATCATTATAAATGAAAACTAATTATAGGAAAATTATTAAAATTATTTATATTTAATTTTATAATTATAATAATAACAATAATTATAATTTTTTATTTTTTATTTTTTATTATCATAAAAAAGTAAAGACAATAGTTTTACTAGTTTGTATAAAAATTATGGGATTACGCTTTTGGTTTTTATTTTTGTTCAAAAATATCAATTTGTCCTCCAATTTTTTTTATTCTCAATTTGGTCTCAACTTTTGAAAAAATGATGCAATTTGGCCTTTTTTTCTGTTAAATTTCTTGAATCGGATCAACGTTTTTTCATCAAGATTGAAGTTTTGAATAAGGTTGATTTCCTTTGTTGGTGTAATTGACATAATCCTAGTGTCAATTTTGATGAAAAATCTTTGTTCCACTTTAAGAAATTTACCACAAAAAGGATTAAATTGCATTAATTTTTTTAAAATCGAGATCAAATTGAGACTGAAAAAAATTAGGGGATCAACTTGACATTTTTACATTTTTGGACGAAAAAATATACCAAAAAGGTAATTCAACCCAAATTTTGGCACCCTAAAATATTGGCCGAATCCTTTATTTTTTCTGATCTTTTCCAGTTTTGTTGAATTGTAAACACTTTGGTGGAAGTTTCTAAGTAGAGTGTTGGGTCTTAGGCGTGTGATACAGCTAGTAACTCACTTTCTAGGATAGGTAGTTCATTCCACTACAAAACGATTCCTTCCAAACTATCATATTTTGTGCATCCAGCTTTAAAGTTTTGCTTCATACACAACAAAGAATATCACAACACACCTAATCCATAAATTTTATGTATGAAAAAAGATTTCCCTTTTCTCACAATTATGTCTATAATAGTATTGCATCTTTTATGGCACAATTTTATTCAAGAATATGTTGGATTGTGTGCAATTCGAATAAATCCTATATTTTTTTTATAAATTCTTACATTTTTGTATAGTAAAAATAAGAAACAGAGAGAACTACTCTTCATTGATATTAAATGAATAATATCAAATACTATACACTCAATGAAAAACTTTACGAAACTAATAACATTGATAATTGAGATATTTAATAACATTAATCAATTATTAAAGCTATGAAATGATTTTAATTACAAGATTTAAATATACTTTTAGTTCTTCAATTTAACACAATTATTTTTCTTAGTCCTTAAAAGAATATGTAGAAATTATTAGTACTAAAAGAGCTGTCTTTTCATTTTTTTTTTCACTCCATTAGTTGTTATTTACCTGTTAAATGAAGACTATCACAAACTAGAATATGTGATTAATGAATCCATTGTAAAATAAAACAATTATTGAACATATGTGAGTTTTTATTTTTTATAAATTATTAGTAAAAGTTGACTACACAAGGAACTACATAGGTTTGTTTTCTTTGAGCAACAAATTGGTCGACAAGTTTTTTTTTTTTTATCAGAGGATTGTGATCAAGCAAGAAGTCATGAGTTTATTTTCTCAAAGAAAAAAAGAAGAAAAAATTTGTTACATAAATGATGAAGTGTGTAATTATTAATCAATTATAGGTTGTAGTTAGTAACTTGTCTCCTGTTTGTTAAAAAAAATACTAACGGGATAACTTAGTATTTTTATATAATTTTATATATAAAAAAACAAAAAATAATTATATATTTTTAGAGGGATAATTTATTCTATACATGGCTAAAACTTATTGTGTCAAATTGTGACCTGATTAAAATATAAATTAGGGTAAGAAAAGTCATATCATTCATATGCATTTAAATAATAAAAGACAACATTCTTACCATTTATAATAATTTTTGTGATTAAATGTGAACGGTAAAAATTTCGTATCCATAGTATATTAAAAATAGTTTTAACCATACAAAAAACAATACCCTACAGTGAAATTATACGTTTATACTTAATATATATATAAAGATAGAAAGGAAGATAAAAAACACACAATTTTAGATCAGATAAACATGCAATATAAGAAAAAAAAAGAAAAAAAAATGCAAGCATCTATAACTAATGTCTCACTTGCTAAGGTGAATTAAACGACGAAGAAAGAAAAATGTTGACGGTGCCATAATTGGAATAAAATTGACATGTACATTATCATGTGTTGGAGATGTATTAGACAAATTGATGAAAATAAATATTGTGGCAAAGACAAAGAAGGAAACATTCCCAACAATAGAACATAAAAAAATCACATAAAAAGAGGTTGTGCATATAAAAGGGTTTCTTTTAAGAAATGATGTGAAGCCTCATTTTCGATTATTTCTTCACTTATTCTATACCTTTCATGGGATAAGATGCCTTCTGCTTAACCTCTTTTATTCTTCACATCGTACCTTCAAACAATCTCGTGGTCTAGGCTCCACGTTAACAGTGAACTCGTCAGTTTCGTGAAACCAATAACGTTCGTTATTAACACCATATAGAACATGCATACATGCATGCATATTTTCTGAATATATTCTTTGTATATGTTAAGACATCAAGCATTTTGCATTTCATTATTTTTTTTCTTTTAAGTCATCGTTCCCTCAACTTTTCTTTTAAAATATATATATTTTTTCATTCTAAGTCGATAAAATTATTATCAATCACCATACATCAGAGATATTGTCTGTTTTGAAGTGTGTATTTTATCACAGTTCTATCTTTCAAAGATGTCTCGTAGGATGAAAGTGTAGAAAACAAACATGGGTCTATGCAATAAGGAACTTTAAACCTCGACTCTTAAACGATGTGAAACTATTGAGTGTAGTAAAAACAGTATAAACCGAAGAAGAAGTAGTTGAAGAATCGTATCCATCCCTGTGAGTTTCTGTGCTGAAATCAAATTGTGGCCATTAACAAAGATTCGAGCACATTAATTAGATCATTGTTCTTTTTGTTTTTGCACTTCCTCTCTAGCTATGAACTTCTAAAGGTGCATATATATGTAGGGAAAATTCGATATGTTGGATGACATGTGTGTGTGGGGTGGTCATTAGAGAGTGAACATGTGAATCAAACAAGCATCACTTGCTCAGATTTTGTTTTGCCATTTTTCATGCTAAACTTGTTCGATCTTTTCGCATTATTATTCAGTGAGTTTCTTGGAAGGTTATTATTACATGCCTCGTCAATGGTTCCACCGTTCAAAAAGTTGCAATGCAAAAAATAATAATGCACACACTCGATCGTGTTAGACGGGGAAATTTGCATTTGCCCATGGAATAAAAAATTATTCACTTTATAACATGCATTGTATATAAACTACTAACGCAATGTGAATTCATATTATAATATCTATTATATGAAACAAAGTTGGCACACTACATGATGACCTGATAGCAATGACTTTTTTAGTATTAGTTAGCTTAAAATAACATCATCTCTAAGTTAAAACCCTAAAGTAATAATGGATTGTTTCTTTAATATATTTTTAATATATTGTTTAACTTTTTTATTTTTATTTAATAGACTCATACTCACATATGAATTATCTTACGCTACTTGTCCAGAGTAAGAGATGAATTTTGACGAATAATTTTAAAAATTAAAAATAATATATTCAACTTAAAGAATAATTTAAAGTTTTGATTATAAATTTGCAAAATTTTAATTGAGTTTCTAATATTTTTGTTATATTACATTGAGTATTTAATAAATTAATTTATTTCAATTGAATCATCGTTGTTAAATTCTTTTTATAACTTATGTGATGGTCAGGTGATCTACGCATTGTTATTTTAATGTCATCTGGTTGATTGTCGTCACATGTTATTTTTTTTATATTATTTTAAAATTTAATAATTTTATATTTAATTATTAAATTTTAAAATTATTAAATCATAAATTTTAAAATTATAAAATTTTAAATCTATAAAATAACATGTGGTACAATTAACCTAGTTATGATATGGTAAGATAATAACTATGTGAGACACTTAATTGTCTCATCATCCCTTCAACATAAACGTATAACAGGAACTCAATTGAATAATATAAATTTACTCTGTACTTAATATACCATAAAAATTTATTAGAAACCTAATTGAAAGTTCTCAAATTTATCATATACTTACACCTAGTGTAAATGTCTAGTATCAATCTCAAGTTACTAAAATTCATTACGAGAGGTGATGGCAAAATAACATTGATGAACTTCTTTACCTCTAACATGCGTATGGAATAATTACACCCTTTGTAATTATGAGCAACATTGACTCCTTATTATGCAATTAGAAAAAAAATATTGGGGTTGGACTTCCAACTATGTGTATAAAAATTCAACTTGCTCAAATCCAATATATCTCACTTAACCTAATTGTTGAAGGGTCTTTTAGATCATGAAAGAATAAAAATGTCATAGCCTTAAAAAGAGAGAAAAGAGAAAAAAAAAATTGTTGATATATTCATTGAGCTACCTCAGTAAAATTGTGATTTCGACTTCGTTCACCGTTACATCAAACTAAAATTTTGACATAAAATTTGTAATATATGGATATTTTATTTTAACTATTGGAATAGTAAATTAGATGTTTGTGATTAAAGAAAGTCTAACACTATTGTTCTATTATAATATTTATCTTTCTTTTGACTTTTCATATTTTAAAGCATTATTGTTTTCTATTTAACTCTCTTGTACATATATTTTATCTATTCTTGATTAAGTTTGTTTGATAGGTTTATGCATGTATTAAGAGAGTTTTCCACCGCTAAAAATATTGATATTCTTTTTATAATTAATTATTATTGTCATTTTCTATAATTGTTTTTCTTAGGAGAATTATTTTCACGGTAGTATTTTTTGTTTCGTTGTTCCATTCCCACATAATATTAAATGTTGAATTTGATGTCAGTTAGGAATGGATACTACGATATTAAGTTCCGCTGCTGCATAGAATAGTTATAAACGGTTGAGAAGGAGAATTAAGCATGGCATTGAAACAAAAATGTTGGTGATTCCTTGGTACCTGGATTTATGGTAGAAACATCTACTCAACATTACAGCATATAATCTAATCTTAGATTTCAAGCTAGGGCTTGCTTGCCATACAACTTTGCTCAATCATTTATTTACCTTCAAAAAAGGATTCTTCACAATATATTCCTTGATACCATTTGTAGCCACATTCTTTATTTGGACCAATTTCACGTGCCCTTCCATTAAACAAACGTTGTACCAGATTTATGTAAGAAATTGACGTTAAATTCACTCAATAACAAATATTATGTGTCGCCACTATTTTTGTTGTTTTCAATGAACAAGGTTTGAGCATGATTTAGTGGTTTCAAAAGTAGGGTTAGGCATATGCTTGATCGGCGCATAGGGTTTTGGTATAAACTTGATAACGACAACCACTAAGATTGAAGATCTCACTTTTAACAATAACCTAAAAAAACATTTACTTTAAGCAGACAAATATTTGATTGGGACATCCATTTGCCACCTGCGTCTGCTAACTTATTTTCCCTAATCTCACACTAATTTTAATTAGAATTAAATTAGTGTTGCAGAAGCCATACTTTGCTTTAGATCATATAGTTAAATCTCAATAACAATGTGTGTTGATTCCAATATTGAAAAATTTAGTGATGTAAAAAATATGGTGTGTACAAGAAGAGCACGAGTAAATATAGTTTGGGCACAAATCACCTTCTATAAAGGAATCAAAGAAAAAAAAAAACAATTTCACTACTTTCTCCTCTAATGACTAATTTTTTAAAAGGATGAAGTTTTTGTTGAAATTTCATTACAAAAAGAATTCAATAAATTATTTACATAATAAATGGGACTTTTTGTGTTTAGTGTATTAAAGGTTTTGAATGGAGGTGAAAAAAGATGGGTCCATTTGATAAAAAAAAAAAAAAATCAAACTCATATCTTAAAAAATCTGGAGATTGAATCTTGGTGTCAATGATAGTGGTTATCTATCTGTAAGTAATTCAATAAACACATTTTGAGCTTTCAGGTCTCGAAATCCAACTGATCTAAATTTTTCTAATAAAAAAACATGATTTTATTTGGTTATTTTTCATACTTTTTAGTCAATTTCATATTGGCGACCCATAGAGAAACCTTTAATGGATCAAAACTAAATTTACGAGTGTTTCATTTTATTTTCAATAAAATCTGAATCTAGAATGTTTCATGTTCTTCATGCTTGTATTTTCCAATCATATAATTTTCTTTCGAAAATTTTATCACAGTTTTATTTTTCTAAGACTGGAAGATTTTGAAAACTTGTTCAGTTCAATTAATCAAATTTCCTTTTGTGTTATTTTCTTCCTTTCTTTATCTGTCATGTTAATTTATTTTGCAAAACAATTCGACATGTGTTAGACAATTAGAAAACAAATGAACCCAATTCCTTCCAGAATTCAGGCCGAAGATAACTTAGGTTAATTTGACGTCATAGATATTTAAATTAAAAAATATACATATACATCGGAACCCTCTACAAAATTCTCATTCCTAAATAAATTGAATTTTCAATTAATTGAATTAAATTGTGAATCTTTAAATTATTTTTCTCTGTTATATCAAAAAGTCTGAACACTGCACACTTGCAGTTTTAGCCAAACACAAGCGAATATTTTATCTGTCACAATTTGATAACTGTTAAGAACGAACTCACTTCAGAAACCCTAAACTATGTTGTTTGTAAACGTAAAATATTGGATTTAGACATAGTTTGTAAGATAAGATTTCCACCCTAAAATTATCTTATCTATAATTAATATCAAATCTCCAACAAACCTGAGATTTAGACATATATTTCAAGTTTAAAACTAAACATTTATAAATGACCCAATAACAAACTAATCATCAACGTAGACGTATATTTATTATTGCAAAAGTTTTGGATTCTTACCCTACCTCAATTTTAAAACAAGTATTAATAACTTGTTATTCTCACATTAAAAAACTAAGTTCTGTAATCACTTTTTAGAGTTCAAGATTACCTTGATCCTTAGCACAACACAACCATTCATGGATGCATGATTACTGTCATTTAGCTTAGACTGGTATACAAACCACACAAAGCTGATATTAATACAAAGTGTATATTATAACAGAGCCAATATCACCACTCCAAGAAAGAAAAAACATGGTGAAAAATGGTGTCATAAAAGAGCAACACATGCAAGAGCCCTTTGCAGATCCTACAGTTTCTATACAACAATACCAATGGCATTGCTCATCAACAACATCAATAAAAAAGCCTTATCCCAGTTGGTGACCAATGGCATTACTCACACAAGAGAAAGAAAAAATGCAAGTTATCTAAGTTGCCTAAAGCACCAGTAGACACTGCCAACAACACTGGCTTTGGAAGGCACTGGAGGAAACATGCATGTACATAATACAAATACAAATGCATTTCAAATGCCCTTCACTAAGTTATGTTCATATTAAGTTTTTTAGAGTGAATTTGATGCCAAGAAACTACAAGTGGATGATGCTTCATTGCAAACTACTAGGCCTACCAGTTGCTGCTATCTGGGTAGCTTGTGGAAAAGAATGATACATCATCATGTTGTTATCAGTTGCGTTCGATGAAGCTGCACCACCCTTCACTGTTTGATCCAAAAGACGAACCAGTGACATGAATATTTCCATCCTCGTCACATCCCTGTTGGCCTGCAAACAAAAATTTATAATGTCACTACCAAAATAATACTTGTGGTGAGTTATGATCATTTATTTCCCTTGACAGTGTATTACCTCAACTGCAAAGCGTGCCCAGATCTTGTCATTACGAGCTTCCATAACCCCCTTCAAGATGGTTAATCCTAATCCTCTGATTAAGTCAGCTATTTCCAGAAAGAAACCCCTTTCCTCACAAAGCATCTGCAAAAACCAAGCAAATACAACATATTAGAGGCAACAACACTTGAGAATTTAGATTCTCTGCTGAGTTTGTCTGTGTTGTTTATCTGCTGTGTCTTCAAAATACACGGATGAACACTGATTTTGATATTTAAAAATATATTAAAAAGATTTTTAAAGTACCAACATCAGTGTATCATTAATGCTCAGCAAATGACAACACCAAAAAATGCAGTAGAGAATGTGGACTCCAACACTTACACTTAATGGATAAAGGGATGTTACAAAATTATAAAGCTTCAATAATTACCTCTACTAGCATCTGACGAGGTGGATTAAGATCCTCGACAATGATTGGACAAACCATAGATTGCGAGCCAACCTCATATGCCCATGTAGCCCCTCCCTCGAAGTTATCTTTTAATAGCAACCCACCTTCTTTACTAACAATCTGCATATTCAGGAAAGAATGAATTTTCAGTACAATGAATCAGCTATTCATCCTTCTTTTATTCAACATATCAATACAATGCTGGTGAAAACGAAAACAATTGCGATACCATAACTAGATAAGTTGCCTGAATCTAACATACTGACAAAAAAAGCAGTGGATGATGATATTTATACCTTAGATTCCCCTGTCTGTTTCAACTTGTCAGCATGCTTTGTTACACTTTGCAGGAAAAGCATATGCTTGATGGTCTTTTCCAGAAGTGCATCTATGCTACACTGTTGAATTATGATAAGAAATTGAAGAAAATAAAATCAGCACCTAGATCTGATAACTAAACAAAAAGTTCAGGACTGATATGTAAGAGAGCACAAGAAAGACTACATACTTTTGCTCCATTTGGCACAATTTCCCTTAACTCTTTAACACGATCTTGAATCATTTGGCGATCTTTAGGCCGAGGTCTGGGATTCTCTCCAGGTTTAAGCCTTTTCCTATTTGATTTGCAAACTTCTTCCGGTCTCTTAGAGTATCCAGTTGAAACGCTGCTTTCACGTTTCACACTACTACCATTCTCAACCCATGAACTAAGCTTAGAACCATATATGGAAGTCATTTGAGAGCAGTTTCCAGCCTCATCCTTGCTGCAGCCAGACCTAAGAGAACTGGTTTCCCCAGCAGCTCTTTTAGCCCCGTTCTTGGGAAAATCAAACAATCCCTTTAAGACATGATCAGATAGAACCTGGTTGCAGGCAGGAGAGGAAACAGAGGCAGTACTAACCCTTGTCAATGTTGTCCTGCAAGAAATTTCATCAGAACTTTGTTTTGGAGCAGATTGAGCTTTTGAAACAACAGCATCTAAGAGGTGGTCGGTGCCGGTTCCAGAGAAGATGCCACTGTCTGATATTGCTTCTTTAACTGAATAGCTGTTATCAGGACGTACACCTTGCAAATTCATGCATGTTGCCTTTTTATCTAGATTTTCTCTGTTGGCCTCTGAATCAGTGGCAAGTAAATTATCCCAGTTTCCATTGAGTAGTTGCCTTTTCAAATCCACACCTAAAACATCGAAGAGATCATCCCCCGATGGAAGTTGAGTATAGGTGTCTTCATGCTTAACATTCATTTTCACCATACCAGTAACATCTTTATTGAGGCAATCTTGAACAAAACCAGGAATATGATCTCTCATAGGCTCATTCTCCTCAAGATGAAGAGACGGAATATTAAGGGCGGTATGAAGCAAATCATCGGGTATCCTTTGTTCAGTTGAAACGAAAGCATGCTTTAAATCAATGGGAAGGTTCTTCTGAGCAGAGTTTTCAAGATTCACGTGACTGGTAACTGATTGATTACAGAAAGTAGGCACAGAACAGAGTCCAGCATCAGTTGTTGAATTGTTATTTTGAAGCCCAAACTCAAGCTTGTGACTTCCAGAAAATTCAGAAGTGGGTGGTACTTTGGGAGAATTCGAAACAGAGCAGTTAATCATATTTGTCCTCAAAAGATTACTCCCACCACACATTGGGATTCCTCCAAATAGTGAACTGCCACCAGAACTCTGATTCTGTTCAAGAATTTTGCCTGCACCTGTTTTCAGTTGAGGCATATTTGAGGCACTTGATGGATTCATGTTGGGATTAACGTGACTCTGTCTTCCAACACCTGATGTTTGTTGTTCCATATAGTTAAGGTTGCAACTCAGATTTGATTGATTGAAGCCAGCTAATTCATTGAATGCAGATCTGGAATTATAAGCAGAAGGTTGTTGCATACATGAATCAAAATTTGTAGGTATCACTTTAGCTTCAGCATGGACCACTGTCTTCTTCTGCTGGCCATAGGCAATTGTTTTGATCATTGAATGAGATTTTGGTTGGCAAATGCTATCAAATATTTGGTTTTGGTCATAGGTTTGAGGTGTCAATACAGAAGCCTGGTAATTATCTATTTCTTGCCTTGGCGGATGAGGTGATGGAGCAATAGACCTTGAAGCAATAGTAGAATCAGTTAGTTGGTTGGAGCCATTAGCTGCAGAGGGAGTGCATTTAGACGTAACGACAGGTGGATCAATAGTGACAGGTACACCAAGTCTTTCACTAGAAACTTTTGCTGAATAGTCTTCAGAAAGAAGGGCACCAGGTACACATCCCAATTGCAAGATCAAGTTCTTCACATCATTCACAAATCCAATATCTTCCATTATCTGCAGTAACAAGATTGAATGGCTGCATTAGCTAGCATCAGGGCACCAGAAAATGTATGTTCACAATCATGAACTAGGATAGACACATTCTAAGCATAAGAATGCCACTCTTTCAGTTTTCAAGGATGGACACATTCATGCCATGAATGATATATGGCTTTTAAGTTGACCTGAAGCACTTATTTATGATCCAAAGAATGTGACTTCTCATCATAATCCCATTTTCCATCAAAATATATCACTTCAGACATGGTCTTAAGTTTCTAAAAAACTACAGAAAGCTTGAGAAAGACTTACTGGCAATAAAGAACCAAATTGAACAACCCCATGAGGAAGCACAGGAATAACTGCTACTGTCTGCAAACAATAGTAGTCCACAATTAAGAAACAGTAATAAAAATCCAACTCAGGATAATAACTGGTACTGTGAAACATAAAAAAAAAAAAAAAAAAAACAAAAAACAAAAAAACAAAAAAAAAAAAAAAAAAAAAAAAAATCACAAACCTGCATTCCAGCAGAAAATTGGTAATGCAACTCAGTATACACCTACAAAAAAGACAGCAATAAAGAGAAATGAAAAAGAAGCTCATATGTTCACCTACTCCAAGCCTTTGATCATTATTGGAATAAATACACTCTATCACATAAAAGAGGCTTATGTTATGCACTTCTTATACTACATTAATATACACTCATTTGACCAAGACAATGGAAAATTATAGAAAATTTATGTGCCTTACCATCAAACTTCAAAAGGAAACCAAGATATTCATCATAAACTACTAGCACATAATCCTGAGGGATTAGAATCAACTCCATACCTGTGGTGGATATGCATCTCTACTGAAATTGTTCATAAGAATCCACTGATAGTTTCCTGTAAATGTTGCCCGTCCAACCATCCTGGTTAACAACAAAAGACAGCACTTGAGTAAGATGGGAATGAGAAGGAAAACACTTGAAACATTGATAATAATAAGCAATGAAAATGAGGACCAACCCTTCTCCAGCAATACTGACTGAATTATTCAGCATCATTTTGTTAATCAATCCACCGACTCTGTCCTCCTCCTGAATCCCCAGTTGAGACTCAGAAGAAAACCAGCACCCTTCCCCGTCACGGTATGGAAAATTAGACATCCCAACATGGCGTGGAGGGAAAGGAGATGGCAAGGGTTCATAGTAATGATCTTCCCAGATTAACAGCCTGACAAGTAAACCATACTCAGTTAACTCAAACAAACAAACCATGGCTGCAATCAGGGCTAAAGTCAAAGCATAATATTTTGGCGTCTATCTTGCAGGTTAGAAAACATTATGGGAAAGCAAACACAAAAGTTAGAAGACAAGCAACAATAGATTCATATGTTTGGTTAAAAAACAAAAGAAAAGGTTTACAGGAGATTAAGGAAAGAAAATAAATAAAGTAGCAGTTTTCTATGTTTGTAGTTAATGTCTACCTACAAAACAATACATAAAACCAAGCACAAACTACTAATTATAGTTCATAATTCTTTTCAAAATTACAAGCTTCAAATTGAAGATCCCGAGCTAAGTAAACCCTTTTTCCCACTTGTAATTGATTCAGGAATCTAACTATTTAAAGCTTAAAAGTTTAACGGATTTTTCAACAGAATACTCAAAGCATCATGGTGATTAGTATTAAATAGAGAGATTATAAGATTAAACCGGCAACGTTTCAAATTAGCTCAAGAAGAAAAGGGTCAGATTTTTATTAACGACACAAGAAGATAAGACCAAACAGAATCAAACAAGTACTGAATCAATGGATAGTTCCTTTACAAATCAAGGCAAATAAACTTCTTTTTAGCTAAAAAAACAAACTTATGTTTTAAAAAAAAAAAAACAAAAGATTCTTGAAAACAAAACAGAAGAGAAGCAACAAAGGCCCAAATAAAGTTCCAAAACAGGAACTAACAAGTGGACTTTATCTCGAAAACGAAGCAACCCCGGAAATAGAATCTAAGCACTTGAGATCCCCTCTTTGAAAGTACGAGCATCAAAATCACATCCAACCGAAAACAAAAAAAAAAAAAA
>Ga0209589_1007764_pt1 | contig 17075 bp, 10 predicted proteins | sample CowpeawhiteBW_FD_187525 | JGI IMG/M metagenome (GOLD analysis project Ga0209589, IMG submission 187525) | Root nodule microbial communities of legume samples collected from California USA - Cow pea white BW (SPAdes) (version 2) | ecosystem: Host-associated > Plants > Roots > Nodule | place: USA...
AAAAAAAAAAAAAAAAAAAAAAAACCGACATGATGTTTATTTGTTTTAGACCAACTGAGAACAATGCATCCAATCTTTAGCAAATTGCCTATGTAAACAAATGGCCCTGTTCTTCCAATCACTTCCATAAAATAAAGAATTCTGTCACGGAAATGTATCAAAACGAATCTTCGAAGGAACCAACCTTCCACCTTACCTAAATGACAAAACTCGTTGCCATAACAGAGGCATTATCCATCGACATGTTTTCAAGAGAAGCACGTTTCCAAGGTCGTTGACTTTCAATGTGAATAGATGACGCGTGTCAAAGGCGAACGAAGAGGACAATGCTCACAGAAAACAATATAGATTCAACCAATATATGGTGTTTCTATTTCAAAATATCGTAATCGTCCAAATCCTAGCTACATCACAATGTTGGCTAACTACAAGTAAGCAGCTACAAACCATTTGTAAGGTCTTTCCAATTGTTCCGCGAATTCATGGTTATATTTCAACCATTAATCCAATGTGTGTATCCGGTATGATAGTGTAAGAGGATTGTACTTCTGCAACCTGCAGCCCAGAGATTCAGAAATGGCACCAATTGAGAATATAGACATAATGAAAATGACAATATGATGCTTGGCAAATGAATCTAAAGCATCCAATAGTGGAGAACTTACTAAATTGATATAACAGTCTCAACATTCTGGTCATGTTAGTCCCAGCTATTTTTACTCCTCCTAAATGCTTTCTTATCTGAAAGCACCTTCTTGCTTTTAAGGCGTTTCTGTTCGCCTATAGCAGCCCTTCAAAATTGCAAATTTGATTAACAGCTGTCAGTTACATGTTCTTCACCACCAAGTGATTCTAGTGTAATCGAAGACACAAGCAAAATTGTACCCAAAATAAGAAATTGTATTTAAAAGAAGGGATAGAAAACATAGAAAGTGAGTGCTATTACATCTTGGCAATTTTCTTTTTTTGCTCTTCTGAGGGAGGTGGCGGGACATAAGATGCTGCATCAATGATTTCCTATTTTTTGCCAGTAAATATTCAGAAAAGCACCATTGCTAAGTAAAAGCCAGCTTTCATGAACAAGAAAAGATGTGAATAGAATCAATCTGTGTTGTTTAAAAGCAGGGGGATATTAGATAACTTAAGTTTAACATCCAAATAAGCACATCATATCAAAGATGACGCTAACCAGGAGGGATCCAGCATAATAATACTTTTAAAGGGAGACGCTAGCATTCGTGTTCTCTCAAAATATTTTGCTAAAACTGCAATAAAACTAAGAAATTTCTCTTCCCATTCCGTGTTCCTCAATAGTCCTTATACTGGATTCAAACAATTATACCATGGAGAAATGGTATACATGGTTCGCAGTAGAATTTGGTACGTGGGACAAGACTTTTCTAGATATGTGGAACAGAGGGGTAAACCCATTTGGTTTGCTATTTCATATGGAAGTACAAGACATTAAATTTTACTATACTAATAAATACTAAAATTAACAACATATGAAGCAAGAAAGTTTTTGTACTTGCACTAGGTACATTACAAGTGATGTTGTGCAATTTGTTTGCACAATGCATCAGTTAGATTTTGTTTTAAAAGAATCATCCAGATATTATCTATCTCCTAGGGGCCTACTCCTTGGACACAGATTGCAGAGCCTTCCCAAACACAGAAGCAGTGAAGCGTCACATATGCAGAAGCAGAGTAAAGTCACTGTTCTATGTTCCACAAGGTCTCAATACTGGGAGGCTAGTCGCTACAATGGGTATTTTGGATCACAATTGGGTCACAAACAAGTGACCAATTGGAATGAAAGTTCCAAAATGCGGAAATGAAAATCAACAATGAAGGAAAAAACAGAAAATAAGTAATAGAGAAGAACAGAAAGGAATTATAGTAAAAAATACACTTTGACAATAACACCTGATGCTTTAATAAAACATTTTTGAACAGTTTCAATTAAAAAAAAAAATTATATCTAAACTTTCCTATGTTACCTGAAGCTTTGCCAAAGCATCCTCAATGTTACCCCTGAGAGAAAAACAAAAATGGTAGAATAAGGCAACCAATCATAAAACGGAAAGAGACTGCAAATAGTATAAAAGAGAAGAAACAAACTTTTGCGTTCTAGTTTTGGTTGACGAAATCACAAGCTCCCCGTCCTTGTTAATACGGTTCTTCTCCTACCCAGAACCAACAAAACTAAATATTATTCAAAAAGACAAGGTAGATGATCATTCAAACCAAGACTAGAACTAATAGATGTACACATAAAATTTTGATACACAACATCTAAGGATTGTGTAAACAGATGACGAGAAAACTTTGCAGCAGAAAATACCGTTTGCAAAATCTTGTCCCTAACCCTTTCACTCAACCAATGTGCATTTTTAACGTTGAAGCGCATGTCCACCTTGGTGTTCACTGTCCAATCAATAATCAGCGTAATGAGCCCCAATGTAATAAAATAGGAACAAACAAAACATTCAAGGAACACAACCTTTATTGACATTCTGACCACCAGGTCCTCCACTTCTAGCAAAACTCACTGCAACATGATCTGAAACCAAGAAAATAAAAATAAAAACAAAACAAAAGCTATTACCTTTCTATCTCTTTGGTCATTTTTGTTCTAAATTGAGAAATGGATAAGGAACCTATTGTGATTTTAGGAGGAGGGGTTTGGTCGGCGGAGAGAGCGCGGTGTTCGGCTTGTTGAAGAAGCTGGTTGACCTGCGACAGCCGAGCCGAAACTCTGTTGGCGCCATCGGAGTCTGAGGAAGCGCATCGAATTGCAGGGCGCAACGAGCGTCGAAATTGCAGTGAGAAGTGCGAAGGAGGAGAAACCCCGCGAAGACGAAGCGAAGTAAAGGGAAGTGTTGAAGAAGAGAGTTGCAACATCTCCTTCACCACCAATACCATTCTAGTAGTGCCTGTAGCCATAGATCAAACAAGTATCAATTATAAACCACAGCCTCAACCCTCCCCAGTTTTTGTCTTTCGTTTTCCCAGATTGTGGTTGCTCTTGCTCTTCAATTTGCATTATGCTACCGCTTTTTTCTTTTTTAAAATCCTTTACTGAAAAAAAACTACACACGTACATATATATATATATATATATATATATATATATATATATATATATATATATATTATTTTGAAATTTGGACTAATTTAGTTCTTTATCTTTGAAAATAAATGAATTAAGTTTTTTTAATTAAATTTTATTAAGTTTATTTGATATTTCAAACGTTTGTCATAATAATATTTGATTTAACATTAAAGCAAAAATGTGTCAAATACTATTAAAAACTCAAATATAATAATGAAATGTGTACGAAACATCAAATAAACCTAACAAAATTTGATTAAAAATATTAAATTTACGTATTTTAAAAGATGAAGGACTAAATTGGTTCAAAATTTTGAAATTGACTAATTCTAAAATTCACTGAAAATTAAGGGACAAAAACATATTTAACCCTATATGGTGTGTCTTTATATTTAAATATTTATAAACAATAATATGATATTAATAATAATTACATAACAAATAAATAATGAGTGCTTTGATTAAAGAATTTGAATGAGTTAAAAAATATAAATAAAATTGTGAAAATGAAAATTAGTGATTAGAGTGAAAAAAACATATAATATCAAAAAATCTATATCAGGTTTATTAGTTAAAGACACGGTCCTTCTGCAACATTTATTTAATAATAAATTAAAATAATATATTTTCTTCTTTCACAATAAGGAAAAGTATATCCCATGCATAGTAATTATCCTATGATCCTATTATTATTGATGCGTAATGGGAAATTTTAAAATAAAAGGTAATTTTTCAATATCAGCAACTATGTCTTTAGAATTGAAAGGCATAAACATTAGAATAAGTATGTCACCAAATGCAATGGTTTTATAAAATATTTTCCTAGATTTATTTTATTTTAAAAAGCATCACTATGTCAAAGTTATTTTTAAGATTATGTTTTAATTTTTTCTTTTTAGAAATTTGTTTAATCTTGTTTGTTAATTCATGCTTTTGTTTTAAGAAAAATGTTTCTTATCTATTAAACTCTTGTTAAGTCAAATGAAACTGGGCATGCTATGTAAAATCTCTCCAACAACTTATTCGTTATCTTCTAATTTTAAGCTTAAGATCTTTCACTAGATTCATGTATTATTGGAGATATTATATTGTTTTATTTAGATTAAGGAATGAAATTAAAAAAGGAAAAAAAAAAAGAAAAATGTTAATAATTTATGTGTTAATATTTGTAATTTAACATTACTACCGCTAGCTTCTGAAACACCCAAGCGCAGAAATTTAAAAAGACAAACAACAAATCAACCGTAGCTCCTCTTATAGTGAAAAATATACCTTCAACAGCCATGATGTAAGTATTTTAGCACAAAAATATAGATCACCCCCGAGTGATTATTGCTATTTATTTCAATGTCAGTACTATTTTACTCAATGTAATTTGATATTTGGTTTGGTAATTTTCCAAATTTTGTAGAAGTATGCACGATAGCTCCGAAGCAGCAAATTTGCAAATGCAATAGACAACCAAAAGTATATGAACATAAAGAAGCATACCTGCAATATACTAGAAGAATTATTTCAAGTGTGAGCGAATGTGGGAGTTAAAGGAAAAAATGAAAGGAAGATTGCAGAAAAAGAGCTCGAAAATGGAAATACAGAAACAGTGGTGCTACGAAAATGGAAATACAGAAAGCTGATCTAGTAGTTTTTTTTAAAGGAAAACCTAGCAGCTTTGAAAAATTGTAAAAATGCATGTCATTCATTAAAACTGTGAAAAAAAAATAATAATGATTACCACTATTCTGAATTATTTACACATAGGAAGTAATATGCACCTGTTTTCTTCAAAGAAAATAGAGAAGAAAAATTAACAAAAGAAAACATTAGAAACCAAAAGAACAGGGGTAAAATGCAGGTGTGGGAAGTCGGGGGTCATACTCAGGACACAGCATTTCACGAAGAAGTTGCTCAACAAACAAACTTGTGCACATACCTAAAACACTCATGTATTGTTAAAACTTAAAACTTAAGGTTTAAGGACATTTAAAAATTTTAGGAATACTTCATTGCTGCATGCCAAGTTGCACACAAATGCGCAACAGGCACTTACAGCCATGACAGTAAACCGTGTGCTCTTATACTGTGCAAACAGCAGCGCCAGCCACTCCACCACCAGAGCACACTATTCATAATACGGTATATTTACATTATGTTGCTCAATTGTAGTTATTCAAGTACATTACTAGTTATAATCCAATGAATAAATTACAATATTTAGCAGATATTTTGTAAACATATAACTGTAAATATCCTATGGTAAATGGTAGAGATATCTTCCGGTGAATAGATATTTTGACCCTTCACTTTCCATTCTTGTTCAAAGCCAGTAAGTTCCTGTACAATATCACAACTCAAGAACAAAAGGAATGCAGACATACAAGAATATGAAAGTGGTTCAAAACAATTATAGCACGATAGTGGATAGCAGGATGATCACAACAACCAAATTTCTATACATAACAAATAATTTCCATTACAAATATATAAATGTCTTTCACTATAGCTTTTAGTCAAAATTCAAATGCTTATTCCAACACTCCCACTCCTTCTTGTCCTTGAGGAGGTATAATTCCATTTACACAACCATAGCTAACTGTTGAGCTCTGGAAGTAGAAGCTTTGAGATTGAGGCCGAGGCCAGCTGTAATGACTGTAGTACTCATTTCCAGAGTACAATTGTCTGCTCTTCTTCCCTGCAATATGAATTATAAATGAGCAGAGTAAGCAAATCCAAGCTGCTCCTTTGAGAGATAGAGAAAAAGCACGTAATGCTGAAGGAGAAGACATGCATTACCTTCAGTTTCATCATCTGGATGTTCAACAGAAGGTTCATCATTAGACCTACTACGCTTTCTTGGATTTTCTTTCCTCTCTTCTGTTGTGTACTCGGTTTCATAATCAGAGTCTAATCCCTGAATGATTGGTCCCCTGTGTCTTCTAGGCTCTGGAGCTTGATGGTCAAGGAACCCAGATGGATGCACCCGCGGGAATTGATGTCGAATAAACCCAGATGGATGCATCCTAGGACTAGATGCTGAAGAAACCCAGATGGATGTATACCCAGCTGAAAAGAAAATCCAGTAGAACTACCAAATGAACTAGATCCAATAGGCTGGGTGAAGAAAGAATCGTCGAACAGGTCCCTATTCCAAAAAAGCTTGACATTAAACTCTGGGAAGTCCGAAGGAACCAAATCCTCTAAACCCACCAAAAGGGTCACCAAAATTGGAGAAAGGTACCCTGCCATCCCCGCGTCCTGAAAATACAGGTTGCAATCAGGGTAGTTAAAATGCAATAAACAATTCAAATATTAATCAAGGATTTAATACAAGCTATTTCAGAAAAATCTTTTCATAATAAATCCTCCTTCTGAAGTTTAATCAATGATTATATATTTTTCTTAAATTCTTGCTGCAAATGTATATAAGAATATTGATCACTGTTTTCAAATGTAAACACTTGCTTTAAACCCTAGCAACTTCCTCATAATCCGTAGAAAGGCCTCAGAAAAGAAGGCCAAAAGGATTATTTGCATATACCGAATTTCAATTACAGAACGAATGAACCAAAAAACATATTAACTGGTTGATTAAACAGGAAGAAAGGTGAAACAAAACAAACAATAAATAAGAATGAAAAATGCTGAAGCATAATAAGAATTTGGAATTAAATTACATTGAACTGAAAATGGATCTTTGTCCTCCCTTCTATGTTTGCTGCTTTGGAGAGTGGGATTTCCCATTTGGAAGCCTCTAAATTGATTCCCATACGCACCATAAATAACTTCAGTTCTTGGAGAATTAATAAATGAGTGACTGGCCGCAAGTGTTCCATCTGTAATTTGAAAAATGCACCAAGATCATTGAAGGAAACACTTGCCCTTGAGAAAAATTAAATCTAGATTAGGTTGACAATAAAAACCCTAGAAAGCCGACTCCAACTATCCAATACGGCTGTTGTCATGCTTTGATGCCTTCTAAAATAAATACATACAGCACAATTAGATAAAATAAAAATCTCAATAATGCAGGACCAAGAATCACCTTTGTGCTTTAAGAAAATCTATTGGTAAGGAGAAAGTATCGGATACCATCTCATACCTCGTTTTCAATAGTTACTTTCATTATCAATGATGTGAAGCAATAAGCGAGTTAAATCCAAACAACTTGAGAAATCTACAAATATAATTTATGACTTCCATGCACTGAAATCAATAGACTGAAGTGATATATGCCCAAGATACAAATCCCTCAAATGCTGCTTACACAACCCTAATCGCCGTTTATTTAAGCTTGGATGAATGCAAGTTGAAAATCCAGTCTTCCAGCTAGGAGATTTCTGTCGTTCCATGACATGTAGAGTATAGACTCTAGGTGCTGAAGATGAGCACCCTGTTACAAAGCAATTACATGGTCTTGCCTGGGTAACAATTCTTGCTAGAGACAGCAAACACACACCACTAGAAGCAATTCCATACATTAATGCCTCATCGTTATCAAAAGCTTGAACATCCAAGGCTTCATTTCTCATCTCCTTCTCTGTTTCTTGTGTTGATGGGATCCTGATAAGTTCTTCACCAAACCGCCTTTCTATCTCAGTTTCATGTATCCGGTACTTTGCTGCTAAAGTACGAATGCATGATTTCCTAACATGATATGCAATCAAGAGCTTTATCTCATCGAAGTTAGAACAATTTTCATACCATTTCAGCCACCGACAAGAAAGCCCTGCAAACCAGTCAACAATTTCAGTTGTATCTAGCATGATCAGTAAATTAGCAGACCGTGGGTACCCCTTACTTGTTGCCAATCCATATCTCAATAGACGCATCTTTATGGCATTGATAGGAGCAACAATCTCAGTTTTTGCCACAGGATGCTCGGTCGAGCTGTTATTATCTGGCAAAAGCTTGAGAATAGAATCTGCCTCAGCAGATATATACTGCTCTGCCTGCTTCGTAAATTCATAAAAGGAATCTCTTAGCTCTTGAGGAAGAGCCGGCTCTGCAACAAACTTAGATAAGATACTTTCCTCACTATTGACATTTTTTGCCTGAACATCTTGCATCCATATCTTCAATAAGTGTTTATACCAATGGTCAGTTTCCATTCCAGACTTACGGAAACAGGAAACCTTGTTCAGGAGGGAGCTACTATCTGCTAAATGCTTGATTTCTGATTCCTTAACTTTCTTCAAACCATGACCCAACCATTTCTTCCCAATTCTAACTGTCCCATAATTCCACGCCTCCACCTTTTGCAAAGTAAATAGCTCCACTTTTTCTTTCAACTTGTGAACAGCTTTTACAGCAGGACTCTCCCTAATTGTTCTTCTCACTAAAGTTCCCAAAAAATGGATACCATGAGACCCATCACAGGGCAATACATCAGTTTGATCACCCACATCCAACAGCAAAGAACTCTTCAAATAACTGTGGACCTCAGACATAAAATTAACAGCAGCATCCCTTGAACCAGAAACCGCAAAAAACATCTCATCCATATAGCGACAAGAATAAACTTTCACACCAGAACTCTTCCTAACATCATCTCCATCCAACTGTCTCCTAAACCAATCTCGCAACGTGGAGCCAAACCTGTCCCGCTCATTTAGACCACCACCGCATATGCCTTCATATTTCATCGACAGCCTACAAAATTCACTGTCAAAGAGGTCAAGGTAAATATTCATCAGAATAGGGGACAAAACCCCTTCCTGCGGGAGACCATGTCCCTTAGGATAACCCCCAAACTCTAGATTTAACACTCCAGCATCAAACATGTTCCGAATGACACCATATAAACTAGGATCTTCTATCTTCTCCTCCATTGTGGAAATCAGCTTTTCCAACACAGCAGCATCCAATTTCTTAACCACAAGCACAGTGAACCACCAATCAGGACTCAAAACACCCTTGCACACGTACTTCAACGCGGAGTCGCAGCCCCTCCCGCTCCGGCATCCATGTGAGATCTTCGAGAAATGTGGCTTGTATACAATCTCCAGAGCTATTCTCATTGCTTCCAGCACAACCTTCAGCCTCAAATTGGGAAGCACTAATATCTGTTTGTTCACTGAACCTCTCCTTGTCGAGAAGGACGTCGTATTTGCACACACGTCAAAATCCCCCTTCTCGAGCTCTTCAGCTAGGTCATACAAAAATGAAGTGTCATGACTCGAACTTGAAGCCGCATCCAGAGTGTTCGAGTTGATCCTGATGCAGTTGTAAGCATCGCGAAGGGTTTCTGCGTTGGAAATCACGGTTTTCATAAGGTCGTGGAACTTGCCATTGGCATGTTTCTCCTTGACCCGTTTTTTTATTCGGAGCTCGAAAAAACGCTTAAGCTCCATCCGACTCTTGGGTTTCGGTTTTGGCTTCGGTTCCTCGAGTAGAGAGGCGAGGTCCATCGCCAGTGTTGACTTTCCAATGTGATCATTATCCGGTGAACAGGTGGGACTATGTGGTTGTGTTTCAAACTGCTGTTTGTCTGTGGGAAAATACACACTAGTTGATTATCATTTTTGTCATTGTAAGTATGGAATTGAAGAAAATTGGAAGAGATGTTTGGCTTACCCTTGAACGGAAGGGGGAGAGAAGAGGTGACTCTGAGAAAGTGGAGGTTGTGGAGTGATTTGAGAGAATTGGCGGTGGTAACAATCCGCATAGTGATGAATGCGTCGTTGTCGTTTCACACAAAAGAAAAACGTAGCTGAAACTGGTATCTATCTACTGTCGTCGGAGCACAGGAAGAAGAACATGTTATTCGCATCTGGCACCTGTTGAGACCTATTTTAGTCACATCACGGTCAACAAAAAAATCCAAAATCCCCCTAATGTGATTGATATAGGGAAAACCCTGGGTATTGAATCCTAGGAGATGGTGTATATTAAGTTTCTAACTTGTATATTTAACCTTGCTAAAAAGAAATGCAATGGGGATAATAAAATGAAATGCAAAAAGGAACTGAATGCATGAGATGCAATTACAAAATATATCTAAGAATGATGATTAAATGGCTAATATGATCCAGAATTTGTATGCAATACATAGATATCTAAATGAATGCACATGCAGTTATAAAATGTCTAATCTGAATTAATTAAAATGCTTAATCAGAGAACCCAGGTGCAGATCTAAAATTCATGATTCAAAACACGAAAAGGCAAACTTGGCTGCACCAAAGATGGTCTAAAAACAGATTTATAATTCTGGGACTTTTAATGCAGATGTGATGGTTTAAACAAGTGTAATATTATCTATGAATGAGGAATGCCAGATGCACAATTGAAAACATGCAGAATAGAATATTGCCTACTTGAGCCTATTTGGCAGCAGCAAAAACCCGTAACAGTACTTGACCAAAGAAATGTGAAAGCTGAATTTAAATCTGTGTAACAGAAATTAAATGACAGTAAATATATAATGTGACAGTATTTGCTTACTGCAGAAAATTGGCTCATGCAAATCTGAGATGATGAACTCAAAATAAAGATGTAATGCATGAAATGAAATTGGACCAACTCTAAAAGTGACTAGCTGAAACTGCAAAATGACAGCAAGTGGAGTTGATGCATGACTGCCCAATCTTAAAATACAGTACTGATGCAAGTCAATTATTATGCAAATGATTCAGACAAACTTAGAATGGTGTTTATGAATGGATGATGCATCTGGACAATTGAGCTATCTGCAGACATGAAAATTTACCATTGATTCTAAATTGCAGCAACATCACGTATCAGCATAATGAATCAAACGTTGAATACAAAGTTTATGCAACCTACTGATCTAATGCTATGCGAATGTTATGAACAGGTTTTATGTACTATTAAATGATCCTAAATGCCTCTAATATGAGTAAAAGCAAAAACTCCTAATTGGGTAATCAACTGAAGGCATGAAAATAGGGAATTAAGAAAAATGCAGTGCAAGAAATTTAAAATCAGAACTATGTTGCAGATGCAAAATCAGTGCATTATGAGATGATCTTAAAGCCTATCCAGGTTAAACAAAATGCAAAGAATCTAAAATCACCAAATGGGTACTCAGTTAACATGCAGCAAAACTGGAATTTGAGAACTTGATAATATGCAGTGATAGAAAAGGAAATCAAATGAACACATTCCTAAGAACAGACTCATGTAGTAACTAAGAATGGCTATAAAGATTGAAACCACATCAACCAAAAATCACCTAAAAACAGTAAAATAAAAGACCGAACAGAAAGTAAGTTGATTAACAATCTCTGAATAAAAATTCCTTCCCAATTGGCGAACTAATCAATGTTGTGCTCAAGAAGACCTCTTGATGAATAAGGCTCACTTTGGGGTCCTTAGATTCCCACAACAGAATCACTAAAATGCACTGCTTCAGCATTCGGTTCATCCAAGTAAAAGCAAGAAAATTGATTTGGACACAACAACCATGATACACGACAGCTAATAAAACAAGGTACAGAAACAGTATGCTGCTAAAGAAAACGTAATTAAATTTCTTGAGTGAGCACCGTAATACTAAGATGCAATGCAGAAAACAAAACAAAAACAGAATTGACTATTATATAGCAAGAAAAGCAGGATTAATGCCAAATGGAAAAAGGGATGAACACAAAAGTAATTCTCACAAGAAACCATAGATAAAGTGCAAGACAGATAAAAGAAACAGAAATTTAAACTCTCAATCAGTAAAATGTAGAATTAAAATTGAATTAACAGTAAAAGAACTCCAGTTGCATTGAGTTCAAGAATTCAGTGTACAAGAAAAATTACTCAAGAGCTTTTGTGATCACTTTGTACTAGAGATGTCAATGCGGACCGACCCGGCTTGTTTAGGCCCACCCTGTCCCTTGGCTGACCCGTGTTGTGGGCAAAAATTAGGTTACAGCTTTGAGTTATAAATTGGTTTTGTTCAATGATCATTAATACAGCTTTGGTTACCAGCATTATATACATCAACGATATGAAACCTCAGTATTAATAGAAGTTAAGCAAATTCTATTAGAAATGAAAAGAAGCAAATCCTTAAGCATTATCTTTTCGTTCATGTACATTCTCCCAATATCAGTCTTAATAGTGTTTCTAGAAACCATAACTGCATCCGAACATGGGTAGCTTATCCAATTCCTAAGTCAAGCATACTGAACAAAATTATAATGCAAATCGTGTTGGACAATTAGTTCACACAACAATTGACGTGCACTACTTGATCTTTTTTTTTTTCCTTCAATCTTCCATAAATGTCTAACATCATTTGACCGATATCCTCAGTTTTACTTTTATCACATTTCATAGCATGACATTGAAATGACATATTTTCTTCCACCAAACAAAAATATTTTGTTGCTTGCACTTTGCCCTTTCTTTGCCATCCTTATCGCATCCAAAATACCTACAACAATCAGATGTAGTAGCCTTATCCCATTTTCTTTTCAGTTTCAACAATATCAGATTGTTTTTCAGTATCATTTTCCTCAATCTCACTTTCACAAATGGTATATTAATATCATCCTTGTCCATTCTAACTTCTAACAAAAAGCTGGCAAAATCAGAGAAAATAGTGTGCACTCAGAAAATATGCAATATCCTACTCCTAACACCTTTCCTATCTTACCGGAATCACACAAACAGAAAATAACATAATCACATGGGAACTGCGAAAGAATGGAAACTGCATCGAAGAAGAGGAGCTGACCTGCCAGGACAACAAGTCTCCAAAACGAATCGAAGAGAGGATTGAATTGATGAATGACGACGTCGGTGAAGTTGCGCCTGCGAGAAGAGAAGAAAACGCCGCCGGTGAAGAGGAGCTGCTGCAACTGCGACTACGACAAGAGAAGAGGCTCGTCGTCGCCGGTGAAGAGCCCGCCGCCGACGCTGTCTGCGCTGCTCTGCTGCGAGAAAGAGATGGCTGCTTCGCGCCTGGGTCTTCGTCTGCGGTAGTGGTGGGGGATGCGCCTGCGTCTTCGTTTGCGTTTGCTGCGGTGAGTGGTGTGAGATGAGTGATGGTCAGGTGAGGTGAGTGGTGGTCAGGTGAGGTGAGGGACGAGAACGCGTAACAGAGTGACTGAGTGAGTGATGGGCACAAGCTGCACGAAATGCAAATTGGGTTTTCATTAGGATGCCAATGCGGACGGCGATGCGGGTTCATTTAGGTTCGTCCCGCTTAAAATATGTTTCGAGCGGGTCAATGACGAGCCGATGTACAGTGGTCCATATAATAGGCTTATAGAATGGAGGTGATACATTCTCAGGGATGTCAAAAAAAATCGTATTTGCGGATATTTGTGGATAAAACTTGTAATGAGTAGAAAATGGATATTTGTTATCTGCGAGTACAGATATTTTTGATACCCGCATATTAACGTGGCGGGTACGGGTATCATAGTATCCGTACCCGTGGATACTCGTACTCGCTAAATTTTAATTCACAAAAATACTCCAACATATATATATATATATATATAAGTAAAAATATTTTGACTTAATTTTTTCTAAATTGCATATCTTGTCTTCTGTCTTCATTCTTCCCGCTTCAAATAGTGTACTTTGTCTACACCCTTTGACATTCTTCTCTTTCCTTTCTTTGAAATTGTCATATACAACAAACCCAATATAGATAGTGACGTTTATGGTAGGTATGTTTGTTGTCAAATGATGAAATCAAAATAAGAATATTTGGCACGTGAGAGTTGAGGTTTATTATTTGTTCATTTTTCGGAGATCAATTGGCAAAAGTGAGTTTGTTGATCAGAGCACTAATTAAATAATTTTCATTGTGTTGATCATAATTTTATATTTATTTTTATAAAATGAGTTTATGACAGTGATGTATTTTATTTTATTTTATTTGAATTTATGATTAAATATTTGTTTTTAAATAAATTTGTAAATACCCGCGGGTATCCGTAAACACCCGCGAATATGAAAAAATAGGCGGATACCTATATAACGGATACCCGACGGATATGAGTACAAGTATGGGACAAATATTTATCCAGCAGATAGGGTACGGGGGAGCTACTACCCGTATCCTACCCGCCTTGTTGACATCACTAATTGACACCAATACTCCTATTTCATACTCATAAATTAATAATTTATTTAATTAATAATATTTTATTAGAAAAAGTTGGTATCAAATCATAATTATTTGGGAATGATAGTGTTAAAGTAACTTTTTCTTATAGAATTGGGTTAAATATGTTTTTGATCCCTCAAGTTTCAGTGAATTTTAGAATTAGTCCCTCATAAAAACTTTATACCAATTTAGTCCTTCATCTTTCAAAATGCGTGAATTTAGTCCTTTTAACCAAATTTTGTTAAGTTTATCTGACGTTTCAAGCACATTTCATGATAGTATTTAAGTTAATATTGAAGCAAAAATGTGTCAAACAGTGTAAATAATTTAAATATTATCATGAAATGTGTTTGAAACGTCAGATAAACTTAACAAAATTTGGTTATAAGGACTAAATTCATGCATTTTGAAAGATGAAGGACTAAATTGGTCAAAAGTTTTAATGAGAGACTAATTTCAAATTTCGCTAAAACTTGAGGGACAAAAACATATTTAACCCTATAGAATTTAGTGACATTAGTCCATATAATTCCCATTTACTTAAATCTCTTGAATTCATTGACACCCTAAGTTATTCATTAGATTTTATTGTTTAGTTCGTCCAAAAGTAATTTTATTATTTGTGTTTATTCTTTTTTTTAATATAGATCAAAATTATTTTTATTTTTTAACATATTTATATTTACAAATAAAAAATTATAAAATTTGGATATTATTTTTTTTAAGAAATAAGAGTATAATTTTTTTTTTACTAATTTAATTAATTAAAAAAAGTTATTAATATCCTACACCTTAGTGAAAAAATATAAATAAATATTTTTTTTATGTAATCCACGTGTCATGACTAAACATTATATAAGGTGGGCCAAGAAATTAGTTTGTATTTTTTTATGTGGGGGCAGGTCAGTCTGATCTGCTTTTTGTAGGCCAAATGCGGGGAGGCCAAAACGGAGTGGGACGACTTGCATTGTCATCCTTAATTTTTTGTCGAATTGGGTTAAGTTACAGGTCAGCAAGCTAGCTCACCCGTCTCTAGCCCGTGCGGGTTACGGGTTATGCGGCCAAACTTTTACGAGCCAATGGGCTTAATATCCTAGTTTGTCCCACTTTTCACTACGGGCCAACCGGTCCGGCATGGTTTGCATTGTCATTTCTATTTTGTACTCGCAAGAACCTGGTCATGCATCTCTCCACGGTACATCAACATCACTCCTTCTACTAAGGCTACTTTGTGCTTAAAGAATCAAGAATATCCTACTTTGCCTTAAACTACAGTAAACATTCGTTTAAGTTCGTACTTATTTAAGTCTGCTCCCCGTCTAAATCTGCATTTGGAAAGGGGAAATTCTTGGATCAATAATTTTGACTTTATTTCCAAAAAAAGATAACATAAAATGCAACGTGATGTGATTGTCGATTGATCATCTCGTAAAATACGATGAAGGAGGAATTACAACCTTAAAATATAGAATTTATTATATGACCCATTGTTAAGAATATTTTTTTAAAATATTTTTTATTTAAATTAGTTTTTAGAAAATATTTATGTCTTTAAAAATATATTTCAATTTTAAAAATTAGTTATTATTTTAGAATTAAAAATTAAAGATTGAAATATTATAAATATTTTATATATTATATTCTGTTACATTTTGGAAAATATTTATTTTTAAAAATATCTTTGAGTTTTAGAAATTAATTATTATTTTAAAATTAGGAAATCAAGATGTAAATATTTTATATTTATATTCTATTACATTTTGTTATAATATTATATTCTTATCTCTTATCCATTATTTATTATTTATTATTTATTATCTATTATCTATTATCTATTATCTATTAACTCTTATCTTTTATCTTTTATCTATTATATGTTATATGTTATCTCTTATCTCTTATATTTTATCTTCTATCATATCTCTTCTTTTTTTATTCGTTTTTTTTTTTTTTTTTTTTTTTTTTTTTTTTTTATTTTTTTTTTTTTTTTTTTTTTTTTTTTATTTTTTTTTTTTTTTGTTATTTTTTTCTTTTATCTATTATATGGTATTTATTATCTCTTCTCGTTTGTATCTTGTCTCCTCTGCCTTGTATCATGTGTTTCGTCTCTTATATTGTCTTGTCTCTTATATAAAATCTTATATCTCTAATCTTATACTATATCTTCTATGTTTTACATTATCTGTAATATTTTATTTCTATTTTTATAAAAAAAAATTGTTTTTTATCTCATTTTTTTATTTTAGTGTTTTTTTAACATATTTTGCCTTTTTCTCATTTTTTATTTTCTTAATTTTTTATTTAAATTTCTTTATTTTTTACTTTTTTTGTTGTATAGTTTTTATTTTTGTATTTTTTTCTTTCTTTTACTTGTATTTTTTTCTATTTTTTATTTCTTAATATAATTAATATTTTTATAATATTTTTATTTTTTGTTTATTTTTCATATCCCTTAACTCTTATCTCTTACTTCTTACCTCTTTTCTCTAATATCTTATCTCTTATCTCTTATCTCTTATCTCTTATCTCTTATCTCTTATCTCTTATCCTTTATCTCTCATCTATTATCTCTCATCTATTATCTCTTATCTTTTATCTCTTATATCTTATCTCTTATATCTTATCCCATATCTTATATCTCTTATGTCTTATCTCTTATCTCTTGTCTCTTATCTCTCATCCCTTATCTCTTATCACTTATCTCTCATCTCTCATCTCTCATCTCTAATCTCTAATCTCTTATCTCTTATCTCTTATCTCTTATCTCTAATCTCTTATCTCTCATCTCTCATCTCTCATCTCTCATCTCTCATCTCTCATCTCTCATCTCTCATCTCTCATCTCTCATCTCTCATCTCTCATCTCTCATCTCTCATCTCTCATCTC
>Ga0209589_1007765_pt1 | contig 17073 bp, 12 predicted proteins | sample CowpeawhiteBW_FD_187525 | JGI IMG/M metagenome (GOLD analysis project Ga0209589, IMG submission 187525) | Root nodule microbial communities of legume samples collected from California USA - Cow pea white BW (SPAdes) (version 2) | ecosystem: Host-associated > Plants > Roots > Nodule | place: USA...
CTATGAAAAACGTGAACAGAATTTTCCCTCTACCTCTCCCTCTATGTGTTAGGGCTTTCAGTGTGTTCTGACTCTATTGTTCTGCCTCTCTCTTTATTTTATAGCCTCCTCTCCACTAGGTTTAAGCCCAATACCCAACAATAAATATATATATATATATATATATATATATGAATGTTTTAAATTAAAAAATAATAGTAATATTAGTTTTTTATCAACAATAAAAAAAACACAATAAGATTGTCTCAATTCTTATACCTCCATTTACAAAATCAAATCCAACAATTACTCATAAAATAAAACACAGAAAAAATAAAGGCTCACACACCAAATAAATTTTAACGACCACGAAAGCAGTCAAACTGAAAATCCCAACAGAATAACAAGAACCTTTTATATCAAAGTTTTCACTATATCGGCCTTCAAGGTTTAAACCATAAGAACATGATTTTTGACATCTGCGTGAAACCTTGGTAATACATCCTAGTTTCAAGCATATTATTTCAATAGGTGGCAATAACATCCTTCCTTCCACTTTCACCGACGAACCTATATTAGAAAACTCAAATCCATTGGAAAAAGGTTTTGTTTTGTATCAGCCCTTATGTGTTAACCAAACCACGAAACACAGAGCATCATTCACCATGTTCTCGTTCTTCTTATTTAAAAGAGGAGTACACATTTTGAAGCATATCTTCTATGTCATGACGAAGTATTCTAAATTATGGGGTTTCAGCAACTCTTGGATGGCATTGGATGGTGGTATTAACAGTAACAAGTAATTCTACAAAACTTTTGTTACATGCATCCTCCATCATGTTATGTAATACTTGATCATTTGCATACCATTCTCGCTCAATATTTGTCCATCGTTGATCAGCTCGTAACCTTTCATCTATGGTTTCTAATTTCTCTCTCAGTCCATCCATTAATAACACAACTTCCCTATGGGATGGTCTATTGGTTGTTGTAACTTGTTGTGAAGTGCATGTTGTTGTTGTTGAGAACCCAATGGAACATATGATGCTTGGAGTGGATACTTAGAATATGGTTGTTGCTCATGGTATGGTTGTTTCTCATAATCAAAAAAAGATGATCTAGGATACAGATCATTTAGTTGACATATAATTAACCCACTTATATAAGGTGCAAAAGTAGGTGTAACAATTTGTTGTTGATAACCATATGGATCATGTGGTTACTGTGGATAGTAATCATAGTTCATTTGAAAATCACACTGTTGATTATTTTCATATGAAAAATTATTTTGCATTTTCGAAAGAGGTTTTCTAAAAAGAAATAAGTTGAAAGCTTGTTGAGTAGACCTCCAAGAAAGAGAGGTGTGTCTCAATGGACAACTTAAGTACCTTATCTTTCCTTAGCCAAAGTGTTCCCCTACTAGTTTCATAAATTTTCCAACAAAATTTCTCAAACAAAAAGTTTGCTTTAAGAAATTGAAAATGACTAAAGAAAATATAATAAATGTTAGAAAAATAAAGAAAAAGATGTTAATGATAAACAAAAATAAAATCCAAAAATAAGAAAAAATAAAATAAGAACTAAAATGATAAAAATTCTAACTGTGTTCCCCGACAACAATGCCAAGACGCTACCAACTTAATAGTACTAAACTATAGCAATTTCAGTATTGCTAAGATAGTAGTCAAGAAAATAGAAAGGGTAAAGTTAACCCTAAATCGTCTTCCAACGAACACGGAATTGATTCTCAGCTAATTAGTTCTTATAAAAACTATACAAAAGAGGTTAGTCAAATAAAATAATAATTGAAAGAAAGGAATAAAATTGAAAAAATATAAAATAATATAAACACAAGAGAAAGAAAATAGGTTGGTTGCAGTGTTTTTTTCAAAATAGGATTCTGCATTAGTTTTCTAAAGATAATTATTATTGATTTCTTGTCTAAGATTTCAAATTAATCTTCTCAATTAATTTGTTGGCATCCTCACTTTTAACCAAAGTAACTTCTCAATCAAAAGCAAGAACTTTATAGATTAATCATAGTAAATTTAACCAAAGTAACTTCTCAATTAAATATTACTATGTCTAATCATGTCTATTCTTTTGCCTCTTGTATTTAGTAAAAAACTAATTAACCAAAGTGACTACTTGGTTAATTTTAATTAAAGTTTTCACCTTTAATCAAAGTAATTTCTCAACTATTAGCAAGAGCACATTCAATCATATGAAAGTTTCTAAATTTAATCAAAGTAACTTCTCAATTAAAATTTAGAAACCCATGGACTCATGATTATCACGTTATGTAGATTTAGTTAACACTATGCTAACTTGCTACAATGTTAAATTCATTACTTTTAATAGATTAAGAACCAAAAGACATAGATGAAAATAAATCACAACAAGAATCAAAAAAACAAACAAATGTATTTATTTAACCTCAAAATCCAATTAAGGAATTACATTGGAACTAACATTTGACGCTTAGCCCTCCATGGAATGCAAAAGTAACATAAAAATAGAAGAAGAGAGGGTGGAGAGAGAGAACATGAAATTAGGTCCCCCTAAAGGGTTCCTAAATTTTGAAGTTCTGAACTTGTCGTTTCTGCTTCTCCATGATCTCTTTATATAGGACTTGAACTGAGCTTTTTGTTCTTAAAATCTCTCAAATATCATTTATCTTTATAATTGTTATGAATATCTAAGAAAAATTGGATTAATATAAACTATTTGAAAAATATAATTGGTTGATAATTTCTAATATAATTAAATTAATTAATTACTTAAAGATATCAAATAAATAGTCACCTTTAAGACCCGAGAAAATTAAGTAATTAAATAAATAATTATTTAACATAAATGTAGGTAATGAAATCTTTTTGGAATTTAATGCGGGGAGTCATGACGAGTAATAGTAGTAGCTCAAATGGTTGAGAGTACTTGACTATTATAAAAAGACTTGGGTTTGATTCATGTGGATGTCATTTGTGTGTAAATTTAATTTTTTTTATTGTTCTAAATGTCGTCAGGCGACACAATCTGTCTAACCCAATTTCTGGGTTTTTGCATGAACTACATGGCGGTGATGAACACCCACCAGGCGACACGAGCAGATTTGGCTCGCTTTTGGTGTTTTTTTAGTTCTTGGTTATTCTGATTGGTGGAAAAGGTGGCTTTATCTATTGGTTGAATATTGGATGCCTATAATTGTTGAAATAAGTCGTTGTTTAAGGTAATTGGACAAATAAGTGTATGTATGCATATTAGGGTTTGAATAATTGGGGTTTTGAGTTTAGGGAATAATTGAGGTATGAATTGTGTTGAGGAGTTGGTTGTTGCATGTTGAATTGATTATGTGTGTCGTTGGAGGCATGATTGACTGTTGGACTGTGGAAATGATCATGGGGAATGAGGTTTGCGAATTTAGGGCTTTCGTAGGTGCAGAGAAATTATGGGTTTACCCAGAATTGCATGCACCGCTTGGCGGCACATTACTTGCCGCTAGGCGCCAGCGCAGGAAAAATTGCATTTGCGTGGTTATAAGCTGCAATTGTGGATCTAGAATCCTATTGACTCGGATTAATGATGAATGTGGGTGTGGGGACTATTTGGACAGGGGGCTAGGGTGGTGATAAATGCATGAACTACTAGTATGAATTAGTTTATAGGTTGAATTGTGATTTGGAAGAATTGTGCTAGTAAAAACAGTGTACATCAGGTTAGTATACCAAGACTAGGCATGTGTAGGTTGTAGAGTAAGAATTAGGATTTGGAGATCTATTGTAAACTGCCCAAGTGAATGTATGGGGAAATTATATTGCTAAGTATTGGTGTTTGACGTTGGAAATGCAGGATAGTTGGTTGGAAGGATTGATTCTAGTTAGTAATTAACTAGGACTTGAATTGTAATTGAGATTTGTGTTGTTAGTAGCTGGAGTTGGAGTCCCTATGAATAGGTTTATCTTATCACCAGTGCAGTAAGGGCTTTTGGCCCCAGTTATTTTCGTCATTCTGCCTCGGTTTTAGACCCAAGGCATATTGGGACGAGACTAAAAGTTTGGTCTCGGTTGCAAAGGAACCGGAGCCATAGAGAGACTTTTTTGTTTCGGGTATATGAGAATCGAAGCCATCTTCACGCATCCAACCATGGCAGATTCATGCACCAGCCACCATTCGCGCATCCAACCTTACGGACACCACCATCTCCGCCACTGTGAAAGCTCCAGATCTGCAACCAAAACAAACCACGCAGCAGCAACCACACTAGGCCTCCACGACGCAACCACCACAACAGATCCATTCATCACCGCGCTTGTAGCAGATCTGCACCAGTTTATCTCACGCGACAGCTTCACGGCTGCTTCACGGCAGCAGCACCTCCATTGGCGAACAAAGGCAGCGAACCACCATTGTTGTAGCTTCACCGCGAGCCTCCACGCGTGAGCCAGAAATAGATCTGCAGCAACGAAATAGATCTGCACCACGCTCACGGAGAGGAGAAAATTTAGGTTGGTGTAAAGAAGATGAACAGGTGCAAGGTTCGCGAATTTGGAACCCTAAAAAGGTCTATGGCCTCGGTTCCATTAATGACCGAGGCATAAATTCGTATAGGCCTTGGTCCTATTCCACCCGAGGCCAAAGCCTCTGTTGTCAGTAGCAATTTTGAAATTTTGGGGAACACTGACGAGTTATAGGCCTCGGTTGAGTGATAACCGAAGCATAAAATCTCTTATAGGCTTCGGTTGGATGTAATTCGTTACACGGGAGCAGATGATGTTGCAAGTGGAGCTGGTAATGCTTAGAGCCGGAGAGGGGTTAGCAAAGGAACTTCTTTATGAATTTTTTTGGTTTACTCTTTTGTAAATAGGGTTTTATTATTAGTGGAATTATGTAAAACTTTAAGTCGAATTTTTATGGTTTTGACTTTCGAGGCATTTAATAAAGTTTAAACTTTCCCGCGTTTTGGGAAAGAGTTTATAATAAAGGCAGAATTTTGTTTCAATATTATTTCTTTGATTTTATTCTAATTATGTTACACGTGGCACTTGGCCGTGAGGGTGGTCCCGTCAGGCGATACTTGCAGAACCAGGGGCTTCTAGGTGTTTGGCGCCTGGCGACGAGAGGCTTTCGCCAAGCGATTTGCAACTAAATTTTGCCTAGCAGCGCTTAGGCAACGACAGGCGGTAGCGTAGTGGACAGGGCTATTCACTTTGGAGTTGTGTGTGGTCTACATCACTTGAGATGATACCTTGAGTATAGAGCTTGCGGATGCATTCCTTGAGTTGTGGTTCAGAATGGAGGGTAAACACATGGCGATCCCAAGTTGTGGCCTAGTGATATTGTAAAAGCAGCGTGAGTATGCAAGTTGTGACTTGTATGGATGGGCTCCACTTGATTAGGCAAATAATGAGTTGTGGCCAGTGAGGTTGTGAATATTGTGTTGAGAATACGAATTGTGGTTCGTATTGGAAACTCCACTTGTCGTTACGGATAGTGGTTCATAATAGGATAGTCTCCAAGTGTATTTAGGAGTTATGGCTTGTAGAGTTGGAACCACGAGTTATGGCTTGTGGCAGTAAAGATTATCTTAAGGTCATCATTTAAGGATGTAGAATGTGGATGAACATGGTGGTGGTCATGTTTTCTGGAATCGGAGGATAGAGGTTCTCCGACGAGTGTGTGTATGTGTGTGTGTGTGTGTGTATGTGCACTTTATTTTGGTTATGTATATATTTATGTTGTTAGCTCACTCTATCTGCTTGTGGTTGGTGATGATCGTGTAATTCGTTACACGGGAGCAGATGATGTTTCAGGTGGAGCTGGTGACACTTAGAGCCGGAGAGAGACTACCTTGGGAAGCTTTTGTGGATTTTTAATGTTTTTGTAAATAGTTATTTTAACTAGACCATGAACTTTGTAATAGTGTTGAAACTTATGTATTTTGAATATGGCATGTTAATAAAGGTTTTGAATTTTCCTGCATTGTGGGAAAGAGATTATAATAAATGTGTTACTATATTCCATTATTATTTTATTTTATTTAAAATTAGTAATATCCGGCTAGAATGTTATATCACCAACTAATATTTGCATTAATTTTCCAAATTAGCCCTTTGCAATTTCTTCTAATTATCTTCTAAATAATTCAATGTCTTCAAGATATATTTGTTTGTTGTGAAGATTTAAGAAGATCTTGTTATATTTAAAAATATTTTGTAGTTATTATCTTTTGATATTTTATGATATTATTAAATAATATAATTATTTAAAAATATCAAATAAAAATATCTAAAGATATATTTTCCCAATTATTTTTTTATCATAAATATTTATGAATTATCAAAGCCCTTTTTCTAGAAAAATATAGAGAAAATCGCAAGGTTCAATTTTTGTTGCTCGTTCCCTCTTCTTGGCTTAGCCAAACTTTTTCACTTTTTCAAGTTTTTCTTGCCTTCTTCAAGCAGCGCTTGGCTTGGAATTGTTGTGATTTTTATAATTTCTATTCGTGGATTTATCTTTAAGGTGTTATGAAGTTTTAGTCAATTTATTTCCACACCTCCATGAGTTTAACTTAGTGTTCAACTTAGTTGCAGCTGCACTAACACACCTCAAAATATCCAAAAAACATTTATCCAACTAAAAAGTTAATTTTAACATTTTTTGTATCTCATGCTCAATAAACCCAGTTATAAGAAATCTCAGTTAAATCAATCTTTTAAGAACAAAATTCAATTAAAAATCCAGAATTAAACATTAGGAGGGCATAAATATGAACTCATCACATGTAATTAGGCATAAACACCAGTTAGTATAAGAGAAAGGAGTCGTTGAATAATTATTTGTGATCCATGCCCAAACTCTATTTTGTGCTAACATAAAAACTTCCTCATCCTCTCCTTTAGCATTTCTAAAATTAACATTATTTCTATGATTCCAAATGCAACAATAGCTAGCCATATGCATCACCACACCAGATTACGTTTATCGCTAAGTCCAATGATTTCAAAATGGCTAAAGTGTATTCCTGCACTATTATGGTAAATAGAGGATCTTCCTATCCAAGAATCACAGGTTTGCCATATTTTTGCTACCACCTTGCAAGTAAAAAACAAATGACTCACAATCTCATTGGTGGTATCACATAAAGCACATGTATTGCTTCCCAACCGTACTCCCCTATTGTTTAGATTATCATGTGTCGACACTTTATTAATAAGCACTCTCCATGCAAAAAATTGAGCTGATCATACACCTTTAGTTTTCCATAATATGTCATATATAAATCCTTCGTGAGCACTATTTTCGAACATTAACTTTCTATAAGCTGATTTGATTGTGTATTCTTGTGTTTCGTTGTTCCTCCAATACCACTCATCATCGTTTACTTTATATAGATTTTTCCCTTCTATTTCCTTGGCCAAGTCAGACACCATAGCTTTCTCCCACGCAAACCAGCGTCTTCTCCAAGGTATAGATTGCATCCACCGATCCTCATTCCAAAAACCAAAATCCCCTAAAGTGCCTTCCTTCAAGATTGTATTTGTACATACATTTCCTTTAGCGGTTTCTCTCCACTCCTCCTAAAATTTTATTACATTCACCTATGTTCCATTTTATGTTTTTGGTGAACCAATTATGTCTTTGTTTGTCACTAGTTATTCTCTTAATATCCCTCCACCACCAAGACTCGTGATTTGAATCCTTAACGTCATCTAAGGTTCTCCATGATCCATACTTAGATTCTAAAATGTCTTTCCATATCCCTATATGATCCTTTCCAAGTCTCCCCTTCCATTTTCCCATAGTGTCTTATTAAAACCTTTTAAATCCTTTACTCCAAGACCACTATCTTCTTTAGATTTTCAAATGGAATCTCACTTTACCCATGCAATCTTCCTTCCTTCCTGACCCCACCCCCATAGAAAGTCTCGTTGTATTTCCTTAATTGTTTTCCCTACACTAATAGCCATTTTAAACAATGATAAGTAATATAAAGGGATAATAAATAATACCAAATCAACAAGTGTTAGTCTACCAACAAAAGATATATACCTTTCTTTCCATAAAGCTAGTCATTTTCTTATTTTTATGACCATATCTTGCCAAAAATCTTTCCTCCTATGATTTTCCCCCACCAGTATGCCTAAATATTTAAAACGCACATTTGTAACACAACAATTCAAAATGGTTGAGAATCTTTGAACCATGTTATCATGAAGGCCCATGCCTCCTAGTATACTTTTGTTAAAGTTAACCTTAAGGTCATACACTATTTCAAAACATCTAAAGATACTCTTTATGACCACTATGTTTTGGGTTTTTGCTTTACATACAATTATAGTATCATCTGCAAACCGTAGCATGGTAAAGGGAATGATTTAGCGTAAAACGATTATTTTCAAAAATGTATTTAAGCACAAACTTATAATTTAATTTTTAAATTTCTTAGTTCAAAACATCAATTATCTAAAAAAATTCAAATAACAACGACTAATAAAAGAAATTACATTGTCTTTAATATTTAATTTAAACAACTTAATAAAAGAGAATAAAATCAGGAGTTCACCACATTCTCTCATTAATCTACTACACGTTAGAAGCATCTGCATTATCACCTACACTCGTATAACAAACAGGTCATACAATCATCACACACACAACAAAACAAGCATGCAACCTCTCATACATACAAAGATAAGAACATGCATTTTTCATATAGAAAAATAAAACTAAAATATACACAAACTTAAAATTTTTCACATGGAACTAACCATGTCACTATTTCAATTCAACTATTACATTAGAGATGCAATAGTATCATGTGTTGATTATAATCTTTTGAAAAGTGAAATATTCACTTAGATGAAAAAATGGGGTATTAGATTTTGTTTGCTAATATTGAAAAAAGAAGAAACATTGGTATTAAATTTGAACACAAATGTATTGATTTTAACTATTTTCCAAATACATGATAAATATATTATCTTTTAAAAGGAGCATAAATTTGGAAATAAATAAAATATCATAGTGTCATTATATTTGAAATGTATGTACAAATAGAGTTAAGAGTGCAACGAATCTTTACCCTACCAAAGAGTTAGTACTTTCTAATGCTGAACTTGAAAAGAATAAAATACAATAAAAATAATACAAATATATTCATGTTTTTTGTATTTTACAGAAATATTAATTTTGATGCATACAAATAAATATAAAATAATTTTAAATTAATATAAAATTTTGTAAACATAATTAATGTGAAATGTATTTTCAATCCAATTATATATTTTAAGATAATTATTCAATAATTATAGTAGATAGCTTTTAATAATTTAATTTATTTATATTTTTTTTATTTAATCCAAAGGATTTTGTGAATTTTTTTTTTACTTTTTAATCTATAAAAAGTTAAATATGAGGTACGATTATATTTTAAGAAAATAAAAGTAACACATTACTTATATAATTTATTAAAATATCAATAATTTATATATAACATGTTTTCATCAATATGATTGTTTATAATTACGTGTTATTGTGATATAATCTTGAAATTAAGTTTTAGTATTAGTTGGATTGTATTGGATTCCAGGCAAGATGATTAATTTAGTAATTTAATATTCTAAAGTTTATATCAAATAAATTAATTAGGTATAAGTTATTTGACTTGTGGATTAATTTCAAGTTTCTAGTATAGTTTCCATTTATACCGAGTAAACCATTTTTTTAAAAAGAAATACTTTTATTTTAGTTTTAAATATTATATAAATATACCAAATCTTTAGTTAAAAAAATCACATGTGTCATTGTAATAATTATTTTCATAATATGCTAGAACTTTATATAATTTATTACTAAATTTTATCAAAAAATATTACACTAACAATAAAATTTAAAATACATCTACGAATTCATAAATATTAAAACATTATTTTCAAGCGAAATTTTGCCATTAAATAGTAAATCTCTCTTTGAACTTAACCATTTCTATCTAATTTATTTAAATTTAATTATCTAATATTATTTATTTACTCAAGTCTAACCGATAATACTCCAAACATTCATTAAAATCTCTTTGAATAGGTTGGATGATTTTTATTGCTTAAAGGTACTGGAAAGAAGTTTAGAGTTTAAAGATTTTTGACGATTAATGATAACTTCTGATATTATATTTGTATATAAAGGATATAATTTATATATTAGAGGTAAAGAAAACAATTTATTTGAAAAAAAAAATAGCTTTGTTTGAAACCTTTATTTCTATTTTAATAGATTAAAATTTATTTTTAATCTATTAAAACGTTCTTTTAAGTTTTATAGAATGTGAAATGACAAAAAAATAATAATTTGAATAGAGATTTATTATTTAAATTCATACCAAAAATGAAAATTTAAATCCCAATGATAAAAACAAAAGCTATCCAAATAATTAATAGAGATTTATTATAACTCCGACAGCTTTCAAAACTAACTCTTGTCATTTTCCCACATATTTAGGCAGCACCCATATTCAAACTTTTTCACTTTAATGAAAATTTTAAATTGTTTTTCCTATCAAGAATATGAATTCGTTATTGAAATTAATATTTTAACTTTATAAATCAATTAAATATCCACCTTTAATTTTGCAAAGTCAAGTTCTGCTTTTGATGTAGAAAAAAAACTAACAAAATCCAATAAAGAATATGATACTCTCACCATTAAAAAATGGCACAAACGTTAGTTTCTACAGAAAAGATAAATCCACAAAACAAAATTAAGAATCATCAATTTAACATCAATCTCTGCAACCCAAAAGATAACTAAACACACCAAAATAAAATGGAGAATCTTGAAATGTACTTGAGCTTACTAGACCAGCTTCAAAATAATTTCAGCAAGTCTGAAGAGCAAAAGAATTTTATATACGAGCAGTTTAACACCTCTCATGCCATTTAATTATCGTGGCAAGAAGGCTGCCTGAATTACTACTCAATAACCAAATTTCAGATCCCCCACAATCATCAATTTCCAAACCCTCTAAACAAACAATTTGGAAGATTACGCAAACTAAATATAAAACCATACTTGATCAAAAATCATCACAAACAAAATCAAAAATGTATCAACCTTAGCGAAAAGATCCGCATACTGATTAAAGAAACATGGTAGCGAAAATTAGTGAAAAGGTTGAAAAAACTCAGTATTGGGTGCTGCATTCATCTCTATGGCACGGGTTAAAAGCCAAAGAGCCAAACTCCAGACCCTAATGCCACAAAATACGTAAACCTAAGATAGAACAAAACCAGAAATAGATGGAAAATTCCTAAAACATAAACGTAAAGGGAACACAGAGATTACAATGCAATCCTTTTGCATCCGTTGAAGCGCAGTCACGCCGCTTAGAAACCCTAAGCTAAGCACGAGTTGGGGTTAGGGATTGGTGAGAGTATATATAGGCATCAAGGGACTGAGAATGCTCTCTCAGTGTAACGGATTTTGGGCCAAATATGTATTGGACTCTTTCCGAAAGGCTTTTACAATGCAGCCCTATTACTAGAAAATTTTCATTAAAAACGTTAATATTATTAAAATTATAAATATCAATTAATAACATATAATTATAACAGTTAATATAATCAGATTTTTATTACTAAAAAATATAATTATATTTTTATTATTTAAGGATATCTTTGAATATAATTATCTCTCTATTAGTCAATAATATAATTACATTCTTATGATTTAAAGATATTTTCAATTTTTTTAATATTATTAAACTCTTTATTTAAATATTACATAAATATAAATGTACATAAGTACAACTTTTATATTAATGATATCATAACAAATATATTTATAAACAGTTATACAAATTTGAAGAGTTAAATATATACATGATTTAATTAGTGATTTAATTCTCTAATTTGTTATTTTGGTTTATTTTGTAATTTTTATCATTGTTTAGTTTAATCTAGTCCTTCAATTTCTTAAAAATGTTTGATTTGGTCCTCTTGTTATTTTTTATTCAATTTAGTCTTCTTCTTTTCTTAGATGATTCAACTTTGTCCTTTCTATTTTAAGATCAAATTAGTAATTAAACTTAATCACAACTTATATATACATGTTCAAATATTTTTTAATTATTTATATATCAAACCACTCAAAACCTAAACCTAGATACTCAAATTATTTAATTTTTTACACCCCACATAAATACTCAAATTATTTAATTTTTTACATCCCACCTAAATACTCAAATTTTTTACATTTAAGTAAAGTGATTTGATGGATACAAAAAGTAATTGTCTTATAACAGCAGCCTAAACGTCCATGTCGGCCCAAATTGCACCTCACATCTTTACACGATTACATCATGAGTTCAGACCCCCTAAGTTTAAAAAACAAAAATTAGTAGTATATATTATATTATTGGAAATTAAAATAGGTAATTTTTGATTTTTTATATAAAATGTAACATTTAGTGTTAATAAATAATAAAACATAAAATTAAATACAATAAATGTAAGGCCCACTTTTCGTGCTGCCCTTTTCTTAAGGCTGCCCCTAACCATTGGGCCTTAGGGCTGGCCCAGAAGGGGGGAAACAGACCTAAATATGCCAAAACCCTAATCCTTGTGCTCATTGCGTAAAACAAATTCTCGCATACCTCGAGCTGTTGCTACCTCTGTTAGGGCTTTACTCTCACCATCCTATTGAGCTAGGAGGACCAGTTGTTCCAAGTAAGTTAACCGCCCAAACGTTCTCTTCTCATTCTAGCTTTATTGTCGGGGTTTCAACTGAGGTTCCTTTATTAATCTCGTTTCCGCTCTGTTTCTCTAATCTCTAGTTCATTAAGATAAACTCGTAGTTGTTGTGCTCGCTATTTGGGGTTGGGAGTCTTGTACTAGCTTATTCCAGGTAAGGGAAGCTAGACTTCATACTTTTGATTCACTGTTTGGTGTGCTTTGGTCCTGTTTTGTGTTTTGGGTGATCGTATGTTGTTTCTGATGGTACAAAAATGCTTTGGGTGTTGTTGTTCCCTGTTTGAATAAGCGTGGTTCAGTGGTGAGTACTGATATACTCGCCCAGGCGAGAATCACAGGAACTTGCCAAGTTTTTTCTACTCGAGCGCTCGCCCAGGCGAGTGGCTGCGTTTTGAGCGACGAACTGTCTCGCTCAGGCGAGACAGCCTTGCCTAAGCAAGAGCTCGTGAAGTTCTCCAGGAGCCACTGTTGCAATCTCGCCTAAGCGAGAGTCTGCTGCTTGAGCGAGAGTACTCTTCTCGCCTGAGCGAGAACTCTAGCTTGGGCGAGACCTCCTTTGGGTTTTTGCTATGCTTTGTTTCATGAATGCTGATGGTTGTTGTAAGACCCGGGAAAATTAAATAGTTATTTCATTAGTTATTTAATTAGGACGGGTAATGAGAACATTTAAAGCAATAAATATGAGGAGCTATGACGTGGAAAAGTACTAGCTCAAGTGGTTGAGAGTACTTTATTATGTGTGAGGACTTGGGTTCGAGTCCTATGTGTGCCATTTGGATGTTATCTAAATTATGTGTTTTTTTGTGTGTTTATATATTGAATGTGTAGTGTAATGATAAATTCCTAAAATTGTAGGAGTTATCATGAAATATGAATTGGTTGAGTGGTTATGTACTTAAATTGTTAATTGATTAATTGTGGGTTCAATCCTTGTTAAGAACAAAACTAATTTTCTTTTTTGGCAATTTTGGGTTGCATGGTATTGAAGGGACGTAGAAACCCTAGCTGCAGATGAAGGCAGTCCAATGGGTAGGAAACCATTCAATAATGGTTCATGAGTAGTCATTAGCTAGGATACTTAAGGTATTTTCGTTTTTAGCATTTAGCACCTTTAATTTGGGTAATAAGTAAGAGAGAACAAGCTAGTGGGAGAGGCAAAGAGTACCACAATGGGTGTAAGGGTCGATTAGTAGGTTTTCATAAGGGAGAAACTGATTGTAAGAGGGTGGAGTGGCTGGAAAACATTGTGGACGTGCAAGAGAGGGTTAAGGAAGCTTTTTGGATTGGAGATACATCAAGAATTCGTGGTTTAGCAAGGAATTCCAGGTTAGGGGAGTTGCTTTTTGTGTTTATAATTGTGATCGATTGATTTTGTACTGCCATGTGTAAATGTATGAAATTCCTCTCTATTTGACGCTGTTTTCACGAAAATTTTGGGTTCTCGCCCAGAAACCGCCTGGCGGGCATAAAGGTGCCGCCAGGCGGCACATCAGTTTGACCTAAAAGTGTTGTTTCTGCTATGAACTGCCTGTCGGTGAGATTGAGCCGCCAGGCGATGTATGCTGTACTGACACTGTTTGATTGAACTGTGTTGCATGTTGTTTTGTGTTGATTGCAATTAACTGCTATAATTGCGAAGTTGTAAAAGATCCTGATGTTTCTGGTGTTGGCACGCGTTAGATTGTCATTGGGGTAGAAATCGTGAGATAAAGGAGGGAATTCGATGGTTATTGAATTGAGTATGTAATGATGGGTCTCGAAATCTAATGGGATATAATGAGTGATGTGATGGAGAGCGGGTCTAATAAAATTATGCGAAACTGATGATCATTGTTAGAAGCAAAAGCGGAAATTAAATTCTGGAATCTTGGTGTTGAGCGCTGGTGCAGAAATCTGGGTATGGTAACCATGATCTAATGCACCGCCTGGCGGTGGATAATTGGCCGCCAGGCGACAGTGTTCTATCAGAGTGGTGTGAGAAATCTGGAGTGCGTTGGGTGGGAAATAAAACATGATAGAAGTATAAAGGAAATATAGGGTGGATTGGTGATCGAATAGGGGAAAATGTGAGCAAGGGTTGAGATTAGGAAATGCTAGGTATTGGAATGTTAGTCAAGGAAGAAAGGATGATGGAAGAAGGCAAAAAGAGGGAAGAAGCATATGAATTAGGCATGAGAGAAGTATGAGACCGGGGAGTTGACAAGAGAATGCAGTATATTTAGGGGTGTGATAAAAGGTAATTGCAAAGCTGGCAGTTTCCTAGGATGGATGAAGCGATAATTTTATGTCTAAGATCTTGTTAAATTAAAGAGAACTCAAATGAGTGGATTGATCGGGGTAAAAGCACATGTATTTGGTTACATATGATAGTTGTAAATTCACCTATGCGAGGGCTTGATATTGGGGTTCTCATGTGAACTTTGTAAGTGAGTTAAATGGTAGATTGGGTTAACGGGGTGTCATAAACCAGAAAAGTACTATTCTGGTACGGTGCCTAGCGGTACACTGAGACCCGCCAGGCGATGGATTTAACAGGAGAGTGCACTGTACTAAGGTGCGCCTGGCGGTACGTTGAGTTCTGCCAGGCGGTGACGAGAGGACAGTGGATCTGGGAGGACGCTGGCGCTTGGCGGTGAGTGAATACCGCTAGGCGGTCTGGAACAATTTCGCCTAGCGGCGTGTGGGCCGAGCCAAACGAAAATGCTGTTGTTCTTTGCTTTTGAGTGTGTTGTTTTAACTGACAATGATGCTTTGCTTGGATCGGGAGATGCTGTGCCATGAGCGGGTAGGTTCATGGATGGTGTTTGACATGTGATGATATGGGCGGGGAGGTCCATATCAAGTTACTCTCACGTGGGGATACGAGCGAGGTAGATTCGTATGTTCCGTGCTCACGTTGAGAGATGCCACGTGCGGGGAGGTACGGGGGCTGGTGGATCACATGTGTTGGACTACAGGCGGGTAGGTCCGTAGAGTAGGACTATGAGCGGAGAGGTTCGTAGAGCAGGACTACGAGCGGGGAGGTTCGTAGAGGCATGACCACGAGCGGGCAGGTTCGTGTGAGCATCAAGTGCCCGAGTCCAAGGCTAACAAATTGTATGATTTGAAGACTGATAAGTCTTGGGGTTAAGGTCTTGGCCAAGAATTATAGATAATGAATAAGATGGGTAAATGATCTATCTTGTGTTTTATATGCTTGTTATTTTATTTTCTCAGCTCACCCTTTCTGTTTGTGTTTGGCGATGATCGTGTGATTCGTTACACGTGAGCAGATGTTGATACAGGTGGTGCTGAGGATGTTCAGATGGCAGAGTGAGGGCTAGCATGGGATTAGAGCTAGAGTTTGACTCATATGTATTTTATGTTTTAAACACAAATTTTGGGAACTTGTAACATTTTATGAATTCAGTTATGAGTTTTGGCGCGCTATCTTAATAAATTGAAATTTTCCCGCGTTGGGATTCTTACCGAGATGACTATTAATGAATTTATTTCTTTTATTATTTATTTTTAAGTAATATTCCCTAGGGATGTTACAGTAATTCTTGAAACTTTATTGAAATAGTGGAAAACTTCTAAGCTCGGGTTGATGAGGAAAAAATTGGATGTAGATTTAACTTGAATCGAATCAGTATAAAATTGTTGTTTCTTCTTTTCTTATCTTTACTACTTTCTTGGATGGTTCTGAAATAATCCATTATATGTGCATCCGTTAGTTGATTAGAGTATTCATTAAAGACTAGAAATTATTTCAAGGACTACTTAACATATTAAAATTTGGAAACATTAATTCACCCCATTCCCCTCTTGATTTGTATATATTAAACGTATCTAGTTTAAACATTGCCACTAGAGTGGGTTAATCGAGACTTAATCAATTTCAAAGATTTTGGATATGGCTAATATGTCTCAAACCTTTATTGAAGGGGCTTTTATCAATATACCACCTTTGTTTGTTTATCGCCTAGCGGAACTCTCTATGCCACCAGGCAATAGCTCACTAGATTTGGTCCAAACCCAAAGTCTCACGCACTAACCCACTTGGCGGTCCCAGGGTGTCGCTAGGCACCACTCCTCTACCAGGCCTCTCAGATTCATCTATCGCTTGCCAGCCTATCATGTGCTGCTAGGCGCCACACCAATACATGAAGATTATTGGTTTAGCACTCAGTCAGGTCCCAATGAACCTAAACCCCAAACCACACAATCCAAAATATAACCACACATACTCTTGTACTCGAATTGACTCAATTGCACATTCACACAAGTCATACAACAATTTAATACACATCCAAATATATATATATATATATATATATATATATATATATATATATATATATATATATAT
>Ga0209589_1007768_pt1 | contig 17066 bp, 11 predicted proteins | sample CowpeawhiteBW_FD_187525 | JGI IMG/M metagenome (GOLD analysis project Ga0209589, IMG submission 187525) | Root nodule microbial communities of legume samples collected from California USA - Cow pea white BW (SPAdes) (version 2) | ecosystem: Host-associated > Plants > Roots > Nodule | place: USA...
GATTGATTTGTAAATCAACAACAATAATTAATTTAACAATAATCTCTAGATAACCAATGAAGAATCTTATTTAGAAAAAGCAGTGGAATTGACCTATTTATTATTACTGTGTTTACAATCTTCCGTGCCATTTTCTTTGCATATCAAAACCCCCTATTTTTATAGTTGCTAGTTTTAATTGCATTTTTAAGAATCAAATATTTGAGATCAATTTCGTATTCGTTGTGAGACGACTCAGGGTTATCTTAACCCTAACTATTTTGTTCACTACTAACTTGGCAATACTGAAGTTGCTAAAGTTGAGTAGTGGTAATTTGATCGCCTAACGACAGCGATATCAAGAAGTAAGGTCTTGGAGTATAGAAAATAAGGCACACCACGATGCCAATAACCAAAATAGTTTAAGGGGTCGATAGAATACAAAATAAAGCACAAAAGCAAGGAGATACATGGGCCATGGCCATAAAAGAAAGCTGGAATCCAAGCCAGAGATTATGCAATGGAATCACTGTTTCCCTGTTGACCACGCGGGGTTCTCGCATATGCTCACATCAATAAATTGATGATCATTGCAAAGAGAGAAGGCCACACACATAGCAATCAAACAAGCAAAGGGTAAGCTAGAGCAAAAAATGGTTTATCATATAGTTACATACAATTTCACAGTCCAAGATGCATACGTCAACCAATCATGTTATGACTTGTAAACAATACACTAAGACTCAAGACACGACTCATTCGGATACATATAATTAGTCGGATTCAGCGGATGTTTGCGCTTGTGGTGGTCTTAACTGCTCTACCAAGCTAAAAGTTCTAGTGTCTCATCCCCCACACACAAGGTTAGCCCTTAAAGTGTTCCAGACCTCCTGCTACTCTCACCACTCGAGTCAGTATGCTCTATGTGAGACTAACTGACTCTTTAGAGTGTCAGGATGCAATCCTTACCTTGAATCCTTACTAAATTATATAAATGAGGCACCACCATGAACTCCCACCAACTGAGGCACCACCATGAGATCTCACCTAGAGATTCATGGGATTACGTCCTAACCCATGAGGCACCACCATGAAACTATCGTGGATTTATGCCTTAACCACATATAAATCATGTTCCACCAACCAGGTATGTACTTATCATGCATACTAATCTCATGCCAACATTCATCACTAACCTTCATTCATATTCCAATCTATGAACCAGTAAATACATGCAACATCACTCAAAACATACTTTAACCTAATAATCCAACCCAAACAAGTGGCATTAATCCAAGAACAAAGGGAAAACATAACAAAACACCCTCTTGCCTAGCTTCTTGCTCAGGCAGAAAGGTCTCGCTCAAGCGAGCTCCTTTCGCCTAGGCGAGAGCTCGACAAGCAGGAACATTGGCCTTCTGCACTTTCTCGCTTAGGCGAGTCCTCCTCGCTTGAGCGAGACTATCCCTCGCTCAAAACGAAGATTGGTCGCCTGAGCGACAACTCGTGCAAAAGACCTGGGCGAGCCTCTATTAGTCTCTCCTAGGCGAGACACGCTCACTTAAGCGAGAAAACTAGTGCTCACCACTGTTCCCTCGTGCAACAGTCAACATTCAAGAACCCCAACGACATTTAGAAACATTACAAACTCTCACAATAGCACCCAAGCATTTTAAAAGCATATATTACTTGAAAACGAGAAACCCTAACTTCCCTTACTTGGAAAGAGCTACTAAGGGGAGTCTTGAGTACGAACAGAGAAGCACCACAACTCTTAGGGCAGTTTTGCGAGCTGAAAAGATTGTGGTATGGATTAAGCACATGAACTATGGTGAGTCCTAACTGGACTACGAAAATAAACCAGAGAATAAAGATATGAGTTGGAGGCTAACTTACATGGAGGAAAAACAACATGGGACAAGCTTGCTACGGCGTAGAGACAAACCTTAGCAGAGGTTTTGTGGAGAGAAAAGGAAAGAGGAGTAAGGGCACTGATTTTGCAAATGAATGCAGAATGGAATGGTTAGGCTGCTTTAGGGAGCTTGGAGAACCTATGACCCAACCTTTAGGCCCATTAGATTTAGGGCAGCCCTTAAACATTAGGGCTGATATAAGAGGGCCTTACATAAACTCTAAACTAAATTACCATTTGACATACAAGGATTTGTGGATAATTTCACCCTCATTAGGAATAAGGTTCTTCTCATTTGGTACATGTATTTCAGCATTCAAGTTACTAATGTGAATACAATTTGATGATATATAAATGTTTTCCTTGATAGAATTGTGTGAGAAAAGTCACTCAACACATAAATGTACAATAGTTTGAATGAAATAGTCATATATTTTAATGAAAATATAAATATATGTTATTGATATGATAACGGTCTACGGGAAATAGATCTAAAAATATAAGTAATAAAATATAGTTGTTCCTTAATCAATATAAAAGACTAGATATACAATAGTTATTTAAAGAAACCATATAACATATACTTTCTATATCATTACAATGATAAATAATGTAAAATGTCTTGTATCAATAATATTGGTTGTCTTTCTAACCCATGTAAAAAGTAAATATTACTTCATTATATTGTACAGTATAATATCAATTAACCATATCGATTATCTCATCACTTCTTTACAATCTTCCTCCCAAACTCTTGTCACTTCTTCCTTCCCAACTCACACCTCCCTTCTAAGAGTGTTAAAGGAAGTCAACTAATTTCATCATAGGTTGAGTTGAAAACAAACTAACTTGATTTTTTTTAGTTATAAATTTTATAACTTGACTCATTCGCCATGAGTTAGTGGGTTAAGTGACTCATTTAAACATATTTTCTTTTATACAATTCAAATTTTTGTCTGTAATACATTGATTAATATGGTGGCTTTAGTAGTGGAAACGACGACGACAGTATGGTAGCTCTTGGATTGCAACTAGCAACAATGATAAATAATCACATGAATGCAAGAAAAAGTATCCTTTGGACCTTGAAATCAAATGAAGTAGGAAAAAAAAAGAGACGCGTAAATGAAAATCTGAAATGAAAACAAAGATAAAGACACATTACATTGTTTTGCATGAAATCATATAACATTGATGAAGACCCTCTAGGCCTAACCCATGCTCAAGGCCCATTCCATGGCCTACATGCACCTCAAGGCCCAAGCCCAATCAAAGGCCCAATATGTTAAGAAAGATTCAATTACTCTTTTCATAGGCCAAAGAAGATGTGAAGATATGAAGAGATTGCATGATTGAGCATTAGAGTAGTATTTAAAATTGGGCCAATTGTTTAGGCCTTACTTTCATAAATAGTAGGCTAAATAAACTTGTCATTGGATTTTAATTGGGCTAATCCAAGCCCAATAGGGAGCCTTGGCTGAGACACTCCACTTACCACAGTGAAGGTGCAACTTCTAGCTTGCAAAGGAGTGTCATGCCACTTGTCACACATCTGTGCCTTCATGAGCATCCAATGGCCGAGAGAGAGACTTCTTCTCCAAGCTTGCATTTCATTTCAAATAAAGTTTCATGTGCATGTGCATTAGTGACCTTCTCTTCTATAAAAGAGACTCCTATGACACTTTGTAGAATTTACTCTTGAAATTTCTAATAGAATACTTGTGTTGAGATTACTCCACTCTTCTATTATTTTGAGAGCACCTAAGCTAGAGGTTTCCAACATTTTCTCTAGCCACCTTCCACTATAACTTAACTTCTAATCTAGTTCTTCTTTCACCACTCCAAATTTCATTGCACAAGAATCTTAAACACTTGTCTTCATTCCATTTCCACTGCTTATAGAGTTTTTACCAGCTACCACATGTTGGAACTCCATCAAATATCTTGTTCAATTAAAAAAAATAAAAAAATAACTTAAGTAAACTAGTTAGTTAGGATAACCGATGTAAAATGCGGATATGACATCAATTTATTATTTAAGTGATAGAATATATATCATTACGGAATTGCCATCTTATCATATTAACACCGATTTTATTAAAAATGATGTGTTGAAACTGGACTTCGGACTAGTGCAACCTTACGATGTGTAAAATATTTAAAATAATGAAGATTTAATGTGGGATGAGGAATATGAAGCCACTTTTTGAATTTGAGTTGATTTAAAATACATGAAGAAGAAGCAATAATGTAATGTAAAGTACGTAGTCACTCTCATTGTGATTGGAAAGCATTTTGTGTTCTCGTTTTCAAAATTTAGGTACAACGTACAATTCCAAAAATAGGTTTTTATCTTGGCACTGTAGATCACTCAAAACATCGCATGCAAATGGGGCCATTGAAAGACATGAGTGGAGCGCATGGTCACCAAAAATGATGACAAACATTGAAGAAGGAAAGAGGAACGAAGCACCAACAACAGAAAAGAAAAGAAAAATATATTCTATTCTTTGCTACTGTTACTGTTTCAAGCAGCAGACAGAATTGACGTTCTAATTTTTTTATCAGAGACTTTTGATTACGTTGTCATATAGTACGTGTTCAAATATTATTTGGCATGCATATAAATAAGAGAAAATAGGATCTTTTTAAATGTTGAATATTTTATTTTGATTCTTAAAGTTTATCTCAAACGACTGATCCAAAGCGTTCAAAGATATGTACATAAATCTTATCATGCCCTTTTAATGCACTTTTCCTCATAAGTTAAAGGTGAAATTCGACTTTTCTTTTTATTAAAAGGATATTGTTAAGATAACACTATCAAAACATAGAAACTATAATTCAATATATATATATATATATATATATATATATATATATATATATATATATATATATATATATATATATATGACTTTTTAAATTTCATTCTTTAAAGTAATTTGAAATAACTCTAACACATTCTTAACCTATTATGTCTTTGACATCATATTATTAAAAATTGTTTGATTTGTATTTTTACATTTATTTTCAGTCTCATATTATCATTACTTGGCGCTTCACACAATCCCATTATCTATTTGGCGTGAAAAATCGAGAATAAAGACATAATAATATTAAGATTAAATATATTTTTAATTCTCAAATTCACTATTAAAAAATATATTTTTTCTGTCAATTTTGATTTGAAATTTTTTTATTGAAAATATTTATAAATTTTGTCATGAAAAATAATTTAAAAAAATTGTTACAAATATTTTTTTAAAATATTTTATATGAAATATTTATCGCAAAAAATATTGTCAAAAATATTTATGAATTTTATAATTTTAAAATAAATAATTATTTATGGAGGAATATCTGTGAAATAAAATTCTTAAAAAAAATGACAAAACAATTTTATTTTTACAATTCTTTTAACAAATTTACAGACAAAATTCCATGAACTTTTAAATTCTTTAATAATAATTTAGATATAAGATTAGAATGTGTCCTGTTCCAAAATTTGAAATATATAAAAATAAAAGTTACTGAAAATCATCAACCGAAAAATTCGTAGATACACACTTATAATAATAAAACTGGTCAAACAATTTTTATAGAGCTTAATTAAGTTTTAATTAAACTATCAATATAAATTTTTTTAGCTAGCGAATTACAATTGATAAAATTTTAGTATCAAAATAATTGGTATAAACAGTAAAAAAAAAACCACCTACAGTCTTGTAATCTAATGAAATTATCAAAATTGAAATTTTACTCAATGAAGCGAAAAACATCTAAATGATTTGGAACACTGAACATCATGTTTTAAATATTTGTATGCATTAATTAATTTATTAACCACGTTTAAAATAAACAAATAATATGATGAATATGTAGTGTGTGATGGTTTAAATATGTAAGAACTACTAAGTAAGAATTTAAGAAAACTTCAGAAAAATTGTTATGAAAACATTTGCAATGTAATAGTTTTATAAAATTGAAATAATGAAATGAAGACATGAGAGTGAGATGGCGATTTTTTTTTTTCAAAAGCACGGTTCCTTATTTTATTCACCTATATAACTTACTTGTATAGCATATTGTGCTTAAATATTAAATATTACGGTGATAACACGGTTTTTGTTTTCAGGTGGAATTCAGGTTCCTGGGATTGAATTCCAACCTGCAAATTCTCAATTTCTTTTTTATTCTCCAATCGGTCCTCATGGATCCGAAAAACTGAGTTTTTATTTTATTTTTTATTTTTTTTAAATAAATTAGAATTAGGATTTTTTAAATTTAAAAAAAAAAAGATTTAAGAGTTTCTTTTTTTGTTTTTGTAAAAAATGTTGAATTAGAGGTTACATTTATTTTTTAAAAAATAGATTTAGTATTGTGTTTTTAGTTATTTTAGTTGTTATTTGAAAAAATAAAAGATAAATATTATTTTATTTTCTTTTTGAATTTGTTGAGTTAAAATAGATATAGTATTGTGTATTAAGTTATTTTAGGTGCAATTTAAGAATATAAAAGTAAATTTAATTTTAATTTATTTTTTGAATTTGTTGAGTAATTTTTTTCTATTATAGTGATTTTGGAAAAAAAAAATTATGAATTATAATAGAGGAAACAAAAGTAAAAATAATTAATGTATAATTTTTTAGGTATGTTGTACTATTTATTTTTAATGTTTATTGAATATTTAAAATTAAAAAAGTATGTGGAAGTATGAATTTGTTTTTTATTTATATTTTTTTACTTTGATTTCTTTATAAGAATTTTATTTATAAAGTGTTTGTTTTTTCACACAAATAAATAATGTAAAATTTATTGTTATATGGTGAAATAAAATAGTAGCTATTAACTTCAAATATAAAGTTAGAATTTATTTATTTTAAATATCTTAATAAATATTTTCAAATTAGGTGTATAGGATTCGGTATTCCAATAAAGGTAATACATCTTTTCATAGTGACAGAGTGCATCTTAGTCCATTAATATGTATTGTGAATCAGGGCATGCATCGTAAGACTACTTACCTTTGACAATTCAAGCTAGTAAAAAACTTGGCATGGTATCCCAATAAAGATGATACATCTTGTCATAGTTTCAGCATGCATGCTATGCCATTAATGATTACACTATAGATGGCCATGTGTTCATGTATCTGTCAGCTTTTCAAGTGGTCAAATTATGTATCTTTACTGGCACACTATCCCAATATCATTGACAAGTCTTGTCGTAATGTCAAGGTGCATGTGAGGCCGTGTATTTAAAATATGTGTTAGCTTTTGTAGTGGTGAAATTAAATATCTTTCTTGGCACGTTATCCCAATTGAAATATCTATCAACTTTTACAAGGGTCAATAAATCAGCCTTGGCACAACCCAATAAAGTTCATAATTCTTGTCATAATAGTAAGGTGCATGTGAGGTCATGTATTTGAAATATCTCGCAGCTTTTATAGTGGTGAAATTAAGTATCTTCCGTGGCATGCTATTCAGCTGAAGGAAGTTAGTTTTATTTAAGGTTGTGGTTCCTTATTTTGAAAGTTGTTGAGCGTTATAGTACAATATGTAAAAATGGTTTTCTGTAAGGAATTGAAAGCATATAATTCCTTTAATATTGCTATTGATTTCGAAGATAGAAGGTTCTCCTTGTGTAGAATTCCAAATGGGGTTACTCTTAACCATATGTGCATCATAACGCAAGACCACACGCACCTCAGCTTAAGAATAATATCTCAACATGTAAGACAAATGGTGGAGTCAGACTCATCCACACCAATTGCAATAATAATTTCTTCCATCCAGACCTCTATGGGGTATAACAACCTACAGAAAGGCATGGTTGGCGAAACAGTAAGCAATTGAAGATGTGTACAGAAACTGGAACAGTCTTAACACCGATTGTTGTGCCTACTACAAGACATGCAAACTTATTTGCGTAGGTTTGTATACAAAGTTGAAAACCAGTCCAATTACAAATAGGGAGGAGGTCCTAGAAAACCAACAACACTTTCAAATAGTGTTCTGGACATTCAAACCATGCATTGATGGCTTTCCATTTTGCAAACCAATAGTGCAAGTGGACGGAACCTTCTTTTACGGAAGGTATAAGGGCACCCTTCTAGTAGCTGTTGCACAAGATGGGAGAAATAACATTTTCCCAATTACATTTGTTACATATAAAAATTTGTCTTTTCATTTTTTGGCTGTTAATTATTCACCCCTATTATTAGAAAATAATTTGTTCTTATAATTATATTTGTAGCGTACGCACTAACGGAGCCACGTTGCAACTACTACCACAACATCATTAGAGAAGACAACCTAGAAGCAACAACTTGGGTAGATCAAATTCCAAGGGAGTAGTGGTGTCTTGCATATGACCAAGGAAGAAGGTGGGGTCACAAAACAACAAATCTGGCTAAAGCAATACATTTTGTCTTGAAAAAGACAAGGAATTTTCCAATTTCTTCCATAGTATTGGCCACGTACACCAAGTGTAACATATACTTCACGAAAAGAGGCAGACAAATAACTGCAATGGTGAGTGTTGGTCATGTGTACTCTGAATATGCGATCAACTTCCTACAAGATGTGGACTCCAAGTCAAACATGCACCAAGTAAATGAATTTGATAGAAATACCACAAGATTCAGAGTAGAGAAGATGGTGAATCCCAAATAAGTACGTCCTATAGGAAAATTTGTAGTCAAATTAGATGAAAGGTGGTGCGATTGTGGAAAGTTTTAAAAAATCCATCTACCCTATTCACATGTTATTGCAGCTTGCAAGTATGCACATCATGACTTCAGCATGCACATAAGTCCCCATTATAGGCTGGATGTCATCATGAAAGTATATGACAATTTGTTTGGCGAATCAAGATATGAAGAATATTGGCCACCACACCAAGGGCCACAGGTTTGGCCTCATCCTACACAAAAAGGAGCGAGAGGGGTTGTCCTAAATTAAGTAGAATTAGGAGTGACATGGACCTTAGGGAATGAAGACAATCAAGAAAGTGTTCTTATCGTATAACTGAAGGACACACAAGAAATCATTGTCCTAACAACCCTGCACTTAGATGATCTACATCAAACTACTTATTTTATGTTGTACTTTTAATTGTGTTCAATAAATTTATCCTTGAATCAATTCAATGGTACATCTTTTGTTATTATCTTTTATTGTTACTTATTTTACATAAACCAAAAACAAATAACAAAATTATTTAAAATACAATAATGAAATGGTTTTAAATTATTTTAGTTGTTTCCTTCATTTTTAAACTATTTTTTACAAATTTGCAATGCTTATAATATACAGTTTTTAAAAATTACCAAAAATGTAAAGAAAACTATAATTTCAATATTTATAAACATCTATTAGAAATAATTAATACTACACAAATTATGAAAGAAACTTTTAAATTAAATTGACTTTTATATTTCCAAATTACACTTAAAAAATAACTTACTACACAATGCTAAATCTATTTTGAAATTATTTTTTTAACTCAAGAAATTCAATGAAAGATTTAATTACATTTACTTTCATATTTTTCCAAATAATATCTAAAATAACTTAATACACAATACTAAATCTATATTTTTTTTAAAGTTAAACTCAAGAAATTCAAAAATAAATAAATTACATTTACTTTGATATATTTCTAAATTATACCTAAAATAAATTAAAATGCAATAAAAAATTCTATTATTAATATATTTTTAAGTAAACAAATTATTAAAAAAAATTATATCTTTTTAACCTCTAATTTAACCATTTTTTAAATTTATTTTTTATAAATCTTAAAAATCTAAATTCTAATATATTTTTTAAAAAATTGAAAAAAAAGCCAATTTAGAATTCGAGTTTCTAAAAAAAAATAAAAAAATAAATTTTACAATAAACTAATTTCAAAATTCATTAAAAATTACAAAAAAAAATATATTTAAAAGGAAATTAACATTTAGCAAAGCTGGAATTCTATACCAGGCACCAGAATTCCCACCTGAAAACATAACTGTGCTATCATTTTAATATTTAAGTACAGTATACTATGAAGTACCTGAGGCAGTGATGACAGTATATCGTGAGATGGCAGTGATGACACGTGAAGAAAGAAGAAAGAGAAAGAAACATTTTCTTTGTTTTTCTGAGTCAATGGTTTCCTTTCAAATGAGGTTGTGTCATTTGAGCACGCATGTCGGCAAATTTCTTCATGTTAATCTCACTTTTTCACATCACTCTCTGGTCTCTCTCATGAATCATTCATTTTTTATTTTCTTTTTCTGTCAAAGCATAGAAGATCCTTGTATTAACGGGTAATAATTTGTGGGTCAATATATTAAACATTTGTATTTCTTATTCATTTAGTATCAATTATTTAATATCTATTACGGATTCTAACCGGAATATATGTAAATAGAGACCTTTTGCCATCCCTTCTCAATAACCATTCACTTTTCTTCTTTTTCTATCAAACCATAGAATATTACTGAGTTCCTAATATTCGTTTCTTTGGAAAGAAAATCTCAATAACCTTTCCAAGATTTGAAACTGTAACTTACCTTTTAATTAACTTTTAAAAATATCAAAACTGGAAATTATATCTAAAAAAATTATTTGTCACGTTTATAGCTCTTATGAATCGTGAATCATGTTAGTTTATAATATTAACTGTAATCTCATATTAAAGTGGCACTTAATATGTGATTTAAGAATGTTTGGTACACCTAAAAGTCTTATATTACTTAACAGTCAATATCAATCGTAGTTCAAATATTTCTTCCTCCCTCCATTATTCGAGGTGTTTTTTAAGGAAAAAATCGTAATGGAATTCCACGTTCTAACGGGGATAATACTTTGAAAACATGATAAAGTCCTTTTTAAAGAGAAAACTGTGATGGAAAACCGTGATGAAATTCCACGCTCTAAAGTGAATAATACATTGGGAATGCTTTAAAGAAACGTGATGAAATATTTCATATTTGTCTTTTTTTTAATACATGAGGGAAAGGTTTTGATTCCGTCTATCTAGTGACGGCAAAAATACCCATGTCCGTCGGTATCCGCGGATAAAATTTGCAACAGATAGTTAGTATTCGCAAGTAATGGGTAGCGAGTATTTTAATATTCGCTTATAAACGGGCCAGATGCGGATATCATACTACCCTACCCATAGATACCCATTACTCGAAAAAAATAAAAAAATAATTAATTTATATTTAATTAAGTTAAATTTAATTAAAATTAAAATTAACATTATATTTAATTAGGTTAAATTTAATTAAAATTAAAACTTAATTTATTTTTTAATTTAATTTATATTATATTTTGTTTTTTCTTATAATCTTATTTGAATTTTATTTAAAAATTTATAAAATATTTTTTTTAAATATTCGTGGGTTTGTGGGTATCCACGAGTACTCACGAGTTTAAAAAAAATCCGCAGATATTTCTTAAATGGATACCCGAGAGATAAATGAATATCCTAGAGATAAATGGGTTAATATCAGGTAATTTTTTTTTTGGGTCAAATTTTAGATAGACATTATCCGTATCCGACCCGATCCATTACTATCCATACAGACTAATTATATATATTAGTTAAATATGATTTTATTAAGTAATTATCATTAAGTCAATATTTTAATACATTGTTAATTGCTATTGTATGATAAATGTAAAATCCATTGAATACATAAACCAAGTGATTACCTTCATGCCAAAATGAAATTTTATAGCCTTCAAAACTTTCTCATGTTGAGTAACGTATAGTTATGGAAATATTAATTTTTTATTCTTACTTGAAGAAACTATTAAAGAAATGGGCATATTAATTGTCTTAAAATGTGTAAAAGAATTATAATATGTACCATACCTAGCCGGCTTAGCCTGATTATAGCCATAAAACCCGTCTACATAGCTCCCAAAGACGCATGTAATCACGATGTATGAACGAGTAACAGTACCTGACCTAAGCCGTTAAAGGGTAACCAACCTAAGTCGCTAACTTAGGATAATTAAGCCAGAACTTGACAAATTCAGAGCACTACCAGCAAGGCCTCTAAGGGCCCACGATAATCGAACTAAGGGGCCTGGCCTAAGACCTAGGCTCACCTACGACCCAAACAGGGGCCTAGCCCATGACGTGGCTAAGCATAATTAATAATCTATAAATATGTATGGACCCTAACAATTAAAGGTATGCATTCATTACTCCCTTAATTACGAGATTTGACTTTCTGAGAGCTTTTGCTGACTTGAGCGTTAGAGTCTCTTCCGCAGGTAACCCCTCTTGGGTCCAAACCGGTCCGAACCAAGATAACCACAAATGACATGTACCAGCTGGGAGGAAGCCTACTGAGGAGATTACGGACTGGGATAAGGTAACACTTGTGTATGACATATCTTATTTGTTCTCCGCAGGAACAATTGGCGCCCACTATGGGGCACGAGATAACACTTTACGGACCAACCCGCATTCTCTCGAAGATGGTTTCTACCCGCAGCAGAGCAGGAGTTAATAAGCAAGTTGAAGCAGGTTTTGCAGCGTCTTCTAATATCACCCCGGACTTGGCCGCTATCCTAGACGGTCAAGCCAAGATGCAACAGGAACTGGCTGATTTGAAGAAACTCAGTGTTGATGAGATGGAGGCACTACGACAGGAGAACTCACGGCTAAGGCGAAAGATTGAGGCCGATCTCACTCAAAAGGGAAAGGCTAAGGAAACATCCGATGCCGCAGGGTCCCCATCCTTCCAGCATACCGAAGAAGAAACGAGTACAATCCTACCCCGCACACCTTCACCACCACTCAGCAAACTCCCATCCTCTCAACCCATCATACAAACTTCCATCCCACTCTTCCAGGAAACACTGCGACTCCTACCTCCTCCGCCACCCTTCTTACCACCCACATCCCACCTTACAACATACCTTCCACCCTCCCTACCACCCATATCCCCCCTCACAACTTTACTTCCACTTTTCCCACCCTCGTTCACCATCCCATCCTCCCTCACCCACTCCCATCCACACAACCCAGACGTCGTCATCCTTTTACGGACTTCATCGCCAACACCTCCCTCCCTACCCAGTGGGAACCTTTCACCCTAAAGCGCTATACAGGTGAAATCGACCCGGACGAGCACCTCAAGGTCTATATCAGTCACGTCGACCTCTACATTTCTCATGATGTCATTTTCTGCAAGGCCTTCCTTACCACCCTTAAAGGCCCTGTCCTTGAATGGTTTACCACCCTTCCGCCATACTCCATTGACTGCTTCGACACCCTCTCCCACATGTTTACCACTCACTTCGCCGGTAGTCGCCCACATTAAACTACAACCATCTCCCTTCTTGGCGTCAGACAAGAACAACATGAGACGCTCTGGGCTTTCATTGACCGTTTCAGTAAGGCTGCCTTTCGCACACCACACCCCAATCAGGAAATGACACTTCAACGCATGACACTCACTCTCAAACCCGGCACCTTCGCCAACAACGTCTACCTCCACTCACCCGCCTCCATGCATGAGTTGAAACTTCACGCCGTTGACTATGTCCGCATGGAGAAGATGCAAACTCTCCATACAAAATTCTGCAATGACTATACATCCTCTGCAGCAACCCCCCTTACACAACCTTTTCGGCCTGACCCGAGACCCCGAGAACCCCGCTTCACCAGATATGCACCCTTAAACGTTCATCGATCCCGTCTCCTTGACGAAGCCCTACAGGCCGACCTCATCCCACCACCACGCAAGACGACCACTCCGCCCAACGCGGACATGACTAAGTATTCACGCTATCACCGAAACGATGGCCACACCACAAAGGAATGCAAAGAACTCCAAGACAAGATTGAAGAATTGGTTCGTGCTGGCGACTTTCGTCGCTTCATTCGCCGAGATGACCACCCTCCAAGATCCGATCACCCTCCACGTTCTTACCACCGACGCCCTCCCCGCGATTCTCGCCATGACAAACGTCTAAGTCAGCCCACTAACCGCGACCCCCAACCTGCTCGCACTGATATCACCCCGACCAACCCCCACTACGCGGCACCATTAACACCATGTCTAGTGGCTTTGGTAGTGGTGGATCCACCTCATCCGCCAGAAAGAAACACCTCTGCCATATACAATCCATCAACCATATCACCCACTCCCACCACAGACGTCACATGCCCCTCATAACCTTCACAGACGACGACTTCCATGGCCTTGATAACCAGCAGGATGACCCCATGGTCATCATGGTTGAGTTGGAAAACTATGCCGTCAAGAAAGTCCTCATTGACCAAGGCAGTTCCGTTGACATCCTCTATTGGGCAACGTATCAGAAACTCCAGCTCCCTACCACCGCCATGGTTCCATGCGATGAACCCATATATGGATTCTCAGGGGAAAATGTCTCCACCCGTGGCTACATCGACCTCTACACCGTTTTCCGTGATGGCGCTCAAACCAAGACAATCCCTATCCGATTCCTTGTCGTTGACGCGGCCACATCCTATAATGTCTTCCTCAGCTGACCATCCCTCAACACTCTTGGCGTAGTCGTATCCACACCTCATCTGGCCATGAATTTCCATCTCCATTCGGCGACATCCTTACCATCCACGGCGACCAGCGGCTCGCACGCGAATGCTACATGGCCAGCTACGCCCATAACTTCCCATCATTCAAACCAATCATATTGAACGACCACCCGGCTCTGACAGAGCCTTATTTGGATACGATTTGGACCCCAGAGTAGGCCGGGATGCCCGCCTCGAGCCGATCGAAGAAACTACACCACTAGAACTCCCTAATGGACGCGCCATCAAACTCGGCACTGGCTTATAACCCGAACAACGCGACATCCTTACACCCACCCTCATCAGTAACACAGACCTCTTTGCCTGGTCAGCTGCTGACTTACCCAACGTTGACCCTCAAGTCGCATCTCACAAACTCTCCATTTAAAAGGAGGCCAGATATGTCTCCTAGAAAAAATGTAAACTTGGTGAAGAACGCCGATTAGCGGACAAGGCTGAAGCCGACAAGTTACTCAATGCAGGATTTATCGAAGAGGCCCACTACAACACCTAGATCTCCAATGTAGTTTTGGTCAAGAAAGCTAATGGCAAGTGGCGCATGTGCATCGATTACACGGATCTCAATAAAGTCTGCCCTAGGGACGCCTACCCCTTACCCAACATTGACCAGCTAGTTGACGGTGCAGCCGGTAACAAAGTTCTTAGTTTTCTTGATGCATACTCTGGTTACAACCAGATTCCCATGGCCACATCCGACATAAACAAAATCGCCTTCATTACAGACGATGCCAACTACTTCTACAAAGTCATGCCATTCGGCCTAAAAATTGTGGGAGCAACGTATCAGCGGCTAATGGATCAGCCACATAATGGGTAGATGTGTCGAGGTATACGTCGACGATATGGTCGTCAAATCCCCGAGTCATCAACAGCCCGCTCAAGACTTGTCCACTGTCTTCTTTGCATTACGACAATACAACCTCCACCTCAACCCTGAAAAGTGCATCTTTAGCGTCGATCGTGGTAAATTCCTCTGTTTCATGCTTACACAACGCGACATAGAGGCTAGCCCGAGAAATGCAATGCCATCATTGAGATGCGAAGCCCCAGCAGTGTCAAAGAAGTGCAACGCCTCATTGGCTGACTAACCGCCATCTCTCGCTTCCTCCCCAAATTGGCCGAACAAACCCAACCCATCATTCAACTACTAAAGAAATCAGCCAAGTTCTCATGGAATGATGAATGTGAACAAATTTTTCAAAAACTAAAAAACACCTTCACTTCACCACCTATCCTCCATAAGCCGGACACTCATCAACCCTTACTCGTTTACATCACCGCTATGGATCACACCGTAAGCGCCGCGCTGGTTCAGGAGGTCAATGACACTTAACACTCTGTATACTTCGTCAGCCGAACCTTGCAGGATACGAAAACCAGATACCAGATGGTGGAGAAATTAGCCCTATCCCTAGTACACGCAGCGCGACGCCTACGCCCCTATTTTCAAAACCACAACATTATCGTCAAAACCGACTACCCCATCCAGAAGATACTGCAAAAACCAAACCTTGCGGGTCGCATGTCGTCTTGGGCCGTCGAATTATCCGAGTTTAACATCCGTTATGAACCCCACGGCCCCATCAAAGCTCAATGCCTCCTAGAATTTTTCAATGATCTCTAACGAACCCCTGAAGAGGACCAGTGGACACTTTACGTTGATGGTTCTTCAAACCCAAAAAGGGCAGGTGCCGACATCATCTTAGAAGGTCCCAACGACATCCTCATCGAAAAATCCCTCCACTTCGCCTTCAGAACATCCAACAACCAAGTCGAATACGAAGCCATCCTCGTCGACCTATCCCTCGCCCGTGAAGTCGGTGTCAAATCGCTCACATGCAAAACCGATTCCAAACTTATAGTGGGCCATCTAAATGACGAATTCCAGATCTAAGACCCTACCCTCTTATAATACTACAACCTGGTCCGAAAAGTCATCCAATCTGCTTTTGAACAAATCTACATCCAACACATCCCTAGATCCAAAAACGTCAGAGCCGACATATTGTCCAAACTAGCCAGCACTAAGCTAAAAAGCCACCATCGATCACTCTTACAACAAACGCTATCTGCCCCTTCCATAACAAACACTTGTCATTCCCTAACCCAACACCAAGCCGACAATTGGACAACTCCCTACATCCAATACCTCCGAACCGATAACCCCCCACCTGACGTTGACAGGTGGCTAACTAAAGCCGCCAGATACACGATGATAGGCAATGACTTGTACAAGCAAGGATACGACCAACCACTTCTCAAATGTGTAACTACAGAGCAAGATGATGAAGGATTGACCCTAACCAAGGATGGAGGCACATGCTTAAGAAGACTAAGCATGTTTAGAAAGGAAGTTCACTAATCCTTCATCCCTTTCATTTGTGTTTGTTATTTTTGATTCCCTAAGTTGACTTAGTTGAATTAACTTTAGTTGACTTGTTGACCTTTGACTAGGTTTGACTTGTTGACTATAGTTGACTTGACTTAAGCCAACATGCTAATCTATGTTTATTTGCTTTGTAGGTTAATTAGGAGTAAGAAAGCAATGCTAGGTGGCGCATGGTGATTG
>Ga0209589_1007772_pt1 | contig 17058 bp, 5 predicted proteins | sample CowpeawhiteBW_FD_187525 | JGI IMG/M metagenome (GOLD analysis project Ga0209589, IMG submission 187525) | Root nodule microbial communities of legume samples collected from California USA - Cow pea white BW (SPAdes) (version 2) | ecosystem: Host-associated > Plants > Roots > Nodule | place: USA...
AAAAAAAAAATAAAATATATATATATATATATATATATATATATTTTCTTTTTCTTTTTCTTTTCATTTATTTTTTTTAAAGTTAATGTTTTGTTTTTTTCTTTAATTTTTAAAATTTTTTAACACACTATCATAAAAAAAATTCAAATTAAAAACTTAAAAAACAATATAACACAAATAACAAAATAAAAGAATATATATATATATATATATATATATTATTTTTCTTTTAAATTTTACTTTTCTCTTTAAGTTAAAGTTGTTTTTCTTTTTAAAATTTTATTCATTTTTAAATTATATTTATTTTTTATTTTTACTCATTTTTAATACATTATATTAAAACAAATATAAATTAAAAAGTTAAAAAGAAAAATAACAAAAAAGAACAAAAGCAAAATAATATTAAAATTCAAAAACTTTAAATCGTAAATAAAATAAAAAAGAAATAGAACAAAATGTAATATATATATATATATATATATATATATATATATATATATATTATATTTTTAAAAATAAAATAAAATAATAAATAAATTAAATTAAGTGAATAATTAAATTTTAAATTCAAAAAATATATTTATTTTGTTTTAGAATTTTTCATTATATTTAAAGTTTAATTTTTTTGACTTTAATTATTATTTTTTGTTTATTTTTTAAAAGTAATTTTTGTTTCAAATTTATATATTTGAAATTTTTTAAAACTTTTTAATATATATTTTAAAAATAGAATAAAATCTTAATATATATATATATAAATTTTATTTTTATATAAGGTATTAAAAAATGAATAAAATAAAAAACAAAATTTTGGAAGTTGACTTCTGATAATATATAAATATATAGGTTTAATTATTCTTTTTGTTTCTATTTTTTGTCTAAAAGTATCAAATTAATCCTCTATTTTTTTTAAGTTTCAATTTGGTCTTAAATTTTGAAAAATTGATGTACTGTTGTCTTTTTTATTAAATTTCTTGAAATGGATCAAAGATTTTTCATCAAAATTGAAGTTGTTAATAATGATGATTTGTTTTATTGATATAATCAACTTAGTCATAATGCCAATTTTGATAAAAATCATTGATTTAATTAAATAAATTTAACAAAAAGAACCAAATTGTATCAATGTTTTAAAAATCGGGATCACATTGAAACTTAAAATATCTGGATGACCAATTTGATACTTTTAGATAAAAACAAGACAAAAAATATAATTAAACCAAATATATATATATATATATATATATATATATATATATATATATATATATATTTTACATCGGAAGTACAAAATCTTTACCGATGTCAACATTCAAAAACATTTTTCACTGAAAGCCGACATTCAAAAACAACTTGGGGTGAGGTCTACTTTACTTTGATCAAATGGTCAAAGATTATTTTCGTAATATAAAAAAATTTTGGCAGAAGAAATTTTGGAGGTGTAGAAAAAATCCCGTAAAATAATTGATGTTGAATAATAATTTGGTTAGTTAATAGAATTGGGCCATGACAGAAAGAAATGCCGATCCAGATTAGGAGTTTTTTCCTGCACCTACAGACATTTTTCATCTACCTCCGAAACCTTTTTCAATTCTCATTTTTCCCTTCGTATAAAATTAAATATATTTTTTTCTCTCTCTATTTAAGACACTAACCGATCATATCCTTAAGGGTTTGTTCGTTTCCGGAAATTCACTGGACGGATGAAATTAGATGAGCGAATTTGTAATTATAGCAACCGTTCGTCGGTTTGTAATGATTTGTGAAGAAATAAGTAGGAAAATTTACGAGATTTACATCTCATTAAAATGGAGAAATTTATTACACTCAATAGAACTGAAGGAGTGGATATGGGAGAAAGTGAGAAGATGAATTTGTGTAGATTGGGGTGAATGGATTTTTGTGTTTTTTTTAGTGGATTTAAAGAGTAAAGTGAGTGGATTTGGAGATAAATTTTATGAAAGTTAGTGAGAGATTTGATTGATATGATAAATACAATTAATTGTTAAAATAAATATATTTATTAAGTTACCATAATACCCTTGTGTAAAAAAAGATGAATTTTTTTAATTGATGTTCTTAAAATAATTCCTAAATTAATTAATTTTAATCATAAAAATAATTAAAATTAATTGAAAAATGAAAAAAAATTGACTTTTTTATTAATGTCAAAAAAGTACTACAATAAAATGTTAGCAACTCCTCCACCTGAAAAAAACAAAACCGAACGTCAAAAAAAAAAACCCAAGGACACCGGTGTCATAACTCGTGTCATTCCCTTCATAACCAAGGCATCAGTTACTTAACTGGTGCCATTCACTCAACACACACTTGTAGTATCGGTTAGCTAACCAATGCATATCACCACCCCACCACCTCGTGCAACCACAACCACCCCTTCATCCTCTTCTTCGCCCACCACACCCAACCACCTCATCTTCTTCCCCCTCCATGGACTCAACAATCACACCACAACTCATCTTTTAAAACACCATTACGAGCCGGGCCACCATTCACAATTACAACAAAGGGGCAGTTTCGTCACCTACGTAAACATTATGCACTATCTTCGCAGTTTTAAGGGGATGAATTAATCCATCCATCCCCAAATACGCTCTCTCATATTCGTTCTTTCAAATTTGGTTGAACAGTGCACTTCACATAAACAAATACTAAGTAAGTTTTCTCTCCTAAAAATGTTGATATCTAAATCCTTATTTTATTAGATGAATGACGACATCTAGTACTTCTTATTTTTTAATACAAATATTCATGTCGGTTGCCTTATTTTCATCTTTGTCGACATTCAATATTTTTTTCTTCTGTTTTTATTTCTTTTAATTTCTGCCTACATCTTTATATTTTAGGAATGTTACTTGGTTAAACATAATATTATATTTATTAAAATTATATTAGTTAAATATTTAATAAATTTTGTTTAAAACTTTTATTAAATTAAATTAAAATAAATAAAGTTTATTCTATTTTTTGTTATTTAAAATAAATATTTAAAAAATTATTATATCAAATAAATATTTTCTTAAATTTAAATTAAAATTTCATTATAAAAAATTATGTTAATCGAATTTGAAAATCCGCTTAATATATATTAAATTATATAAATTTTTTAAAGTATTTAATTAAAATATTTATTTAATTTGATTAAAATTTTATTAAATACAAATTTAAATTAATAAAATATAATTTACTTTATATTAATTTATACAAATATTTAAAAGATAAATATGTTAACCAAAATATTTTTTAAATTTTAATTTAAAAAGTATGTTAAAAAAACATATTAACCTCAAGGTTAATATATATTAAATACAATAAATTTCTTAATTATTTATTAAAAATATTTAATAAATTTTATTAAATTAAAATTTAAAAAATGTAAATATATTTTATGTTATTTTAAATAAATATTTAAAAAATTTATATTAAACAAATCATTTCTTAATTTTTAATTTAAAGATTTATACTTAAAAAAATATGTTAACCGAATTTAAATATCCGGCTAACATATATTAAATTATATAAAATTTTAAATTACGTTAATTAAAATATTTAATAAAATGTTTTTAAAATTTTATTGAATTAAAATTTAATAAATGACGTATAGTTTATTTATATTAATTTAAATAAATATTTAAAAGATAATTATGTTAAGTAAAATATTTACTAAATTTTAACTTAAAACAAATATGTTAACAAAATTTTGAAATACGATTAACATATATTAAATTATATCAAATTTTCAATTACCTTATTTAAAATATTAAATATATTTTGTTTAAATTTTTATTAAATTAAAATTTAAAAGAATAAAATTTGTTTTATTTTACGTTATTTTAAATAAATATTTAGAAATAATTATATTAAATAAATTATTTCTTAAATTTTAATTTAAAAAATTATTTTAAATAATTATGTTAACCAGATCCGGTTTATACATATTCAGTTATATAAAATTTTTACATTATATTAATAAAAATATTTAATAAATGTTGTTAAACTTTTTATTAAATAAAAAATGAAACCAATAAAATATATTTTATTTTATATTAATTTGAATAAATATTTAAAAAATAATTATATTAAATAATATATTTACTAAATTTTAATTTAAAAAATATATTAAAAAAAAATATTAATCGGATTTTTAAATCCAGTTAACATATATTAAATTATATTTAAAACTTTAATTACATTATTTGAAATATTTATTAAATTTTGTTTAAATTTGTATTAAAATAAAGTTTATGAGAATAAAATACATTTTATTTTATGTTATTTTAAATAAATATTCTAAAAATAATTATATTAATTAAAATATTTCTTAATTTTTAATTTAAAAATTATATTAATTAAATATCGGATGTTGGTATTTAATTAAGTTTTATTTTGTTGTTAAAATTATTTTTTTAATTTATTGTAATTATATTTTTTTCGTAATTACATATTTATTTATAATTTTATTATTATTATTATTTAAATTTGTAAGTAAGTAATTAAATAGAATTTAGGGTCTTTAAATAATTATTATTTTTTTCATCCGCTTTAAAACTGAAAAAATAAAATGTAACACCGGATAACATCCGATTTGAAATAATAAAAAAATAAAAAACATAACATCGGATGTGAAAATCTAATCGTAAAAAAAACAATAAAAAACAATGCATATAGTGATTTGAGCTAGAGTCCAAGTCAATTCAATTGCTAATCTACTTCAAAATCAATACAACCTTGATGAAAAATACAAAGTTATGTTTAACCAAATATGATTTCTAGAAAGATAGCAATACGGGTAGAAATTAAAAAGAAAAAGAGAAAAAAATATTGAATGTCGACGTTCATAAAATAAAAAGTCGAATGATGGAAAAAAACAACTAAATATGGACATTTGTAATGGATTAAAAAAAAATTTAATGTCAAAATCTGTAGAACAAAACAAAAGACTAGATGTCAACATCCGTAAGAGTAAATGTCAAAATTCGTAGAACAAAACAAGAAACTGGATGTTAATATCCGTAACAACAAAAAGCTTAGGGTTAAGGTTCAATTAGTGTGCCTTAAATAAGAGAAAAAAAAATGTATTTATTTTTAACTAAAGAGTAAAGTGATAATTTAAAAAAAAAAAGGAATGAAGAAGAAAGGTTTGGAGGTGAAGGGAGAAGTCCCCAAATTATTGATCACTACAAAAATAAGCAAAGGCCCAAAATTACAAGTCCAATTAAGTCTACTATCTACAAATAGAAAAAGACTATATATATATATATATATATATATATATATATATATATATATATATATATATATATGGGTCAGTCTGATCTGTTTTGGCCCGTCCCGTCCTTGGCCCGTCAAACTTGGATTGGGTCGGGCTGACCCATCAATAGAAAATGGGTCAGATACTACAACCCGCCCCACCTCAAAGCAGACTGCTAGGCTAGCCTGCCACTTTCTTTTTCTAATTTTTTGTAAACTTTTTTTAATTTTTGTTTATAAAACTTGTTTTTATATATAAATATTTTTATATAATATAAAAAGTTTGTTTATTTTTAATTCTTAAACATAAAAAAGTTAAAAAATAAATTTTAAAAAAGGGTCAGCGGCCTAGGGTAGGCTGGTTTGCCTTTGGCTCGCTAGTTTGACGAGCTAGGTGGGCTGGGTCACAACGGGTTGGCGGGTTCGAAACTCCATCTCGATCACCATTTCTTGGCGGGCTGGCAGGCCGGCTCGGCGAGCCTAACCCGCTTTGACATGCCTACATCATTCTATATGTAGATTATACATTCATCAATTAAATATCATATATATGTTATTTATCAAGTTGACTATTTAATTTATGAGTTAGTTATGCTTTTAGTTACCGAACTTTGATGTAAAATTGAAATTTGTTCATGTTTGAAACTTTGATACATTTTTGTACCATAGTAACCAGATTGGACACTACCCTAAAAAGTCACTAACTTAAGGTAATTGTACCATAGTAGCCAGATTGGCCGCTATCCTAAAATGCCTAACTTAAAGTAACCATTAGGCATAAAGGTATACTACATAGAACATAACCGAGTACATAACAACATAAAGACAATACCTCATCAATAAACAAGAATCAACTAACTTACATAACGACAAAGTTAGTCAATTAGGCAGATTCCTTAATCATAAAGATGACACCTACACCAACCAGCCAGCCACAATAGTGGAATGTCGTCTACTTTAACTTAGAGAAAAGACAATTGAAACCACTATGAAAGAATGATGGGCCTGAAGTTTGGTTCCAACTAAATCCACACCAAGCCCAATAAAGATTAGGCTACTATGAATGTAATCAGGACCCAACCCATGGTTTGAACCTAGGTAAAAACGAGATTATAATCCCCTATAAATAAGAGTCGACCACAATAATTATAGTTACGCATTTCATTCTCACATAATTTGGGATTTGACTTTGAGAGTTTTTTGCTAACTTGATCGTCAGAACCTTTTCTGCAGGTAACTCTCCAATGTTCCATTAAGTGTTGAGTGGTGAAGATATAACAAATAGGATCGAGGAGTATCCATCCGAGAAGCTCAAACAAAGATTGTGGTAAGATGAGGTTTGAGTCCCATAATAATCTAATATTGTCCATGGAAGAATAATTTTAGTTTTTAAACTTTAAAAGTAAATGGATATAGTCATTTTAATCAATTACGTCAAACACATTTTCCAACAATGGGAACGTGTCAAACATTAGCATAAAATTTGTTTGACATGTCAAAAAAATTTAACCTAATTGGATTAAAAAGAGTATATTTATTTATTTTTAAAATTTGAAAACTAAAATGTATCACAGTTTTAAGAGAAACGAATTTCAATTTTGTATCTTAGATATTAAAAAAATACTTAACCCTTATTTATTACTTGAATCTTTAGTTTATAAATTGTCATAATACATGCATATGTATTATTACAAGTATGACATAAGTGCAAACAAAAACATTTTGTGTATGGAGAGTTAACTTAAAATCAAAATTTAATCCTACAAAAAGTAACAAATGTACTTAACTAGATCCTTACTCCCACTTGCATTTAACCTTGTGTATGTGCCTAAAGTCATATCTCAACACCAACTTCCCTTCTAGAGTCCTCAAACAAAAACTTTCCACCAACACATAGCATGCAAACCTTAGCCATTCACTCTGGTTTCTTGCCTCTTCCCTCACTCTCACCATCTTCTCTCTTCCATGACCATGAGCCCATCCTCCACCCTCCTGCACCCATCTCATGTGCTCAACAATTGCTGAACTCAAACCCACATTAGCCCTTCTCCTGTTGTATGGATCATATGCCCTAAACCAAAAGAAACCATCACCATCACTGTTTCCATTATTATTCCTTGTAGCTTTAATTCCAGACACCATAGCCATCTCTCTCTCCACACTCACATTCACAGCCACAACAACACCATCACCCCCTTCACTCTCTTCACTCCCACAAGAGTAAACCTCTTCCCACCTTTGCTCAAGAGTCATGCTGTAATACATGCACTTCTTCATCTGATTTCTGATTCTTGTTCCATCCCTCACAAAAATGAAGGGACAGTACCATTTTCCTACAGTCACAGGAGGTGAACGTTTTCTTGAGATGGGGAAGTTGAAATCCGGTAGCTGTTCCCTCAGAGCAGCATCAACTCCTAGAGCTTCACTCAGTTTGCATGACCTATATGACCCTGAGATTTCTATTCTCCACCCTTTTTTCCTTAGGAATGAGGGGGGAATTCCATCAGGAGTTATGGACCTTGCAAAGAAACCACCACTCTGGTGGCTGTGAATCTTGAAAATCTGGTACAAGTCTTTCAGATTGAAAGGCTTTGGCCTTTCATCATTCAACATGTCAGTGAAGCAACATGTCACAATGTCCCCCTCTCTTGAGCACTTGTATGCTTTCCTACAAAATCACACAGTAGTTCCAACGTTGTCACTGTACAACACCACATGTTATCTAAGACATCAAATGTTCACTGCTAAAACTTTTCTGATAAATTTTACATAATCCAGCATTGTGGTTGCATCCAAGTTTGACAAGTGGAACTAATTGAATTCATTCACAGTCAAATACTGAAATTGCACGAGCAAAACTATTATTCTTAATTTGGCTTTTTTCTCTCTTTTCTTGTTCATGAATGTAAATGTGGTGCGAGTAACATTACACCTCTAAGAAGAATAAAGTGACCTTAATTCTGACTTCAGCTGGTTCATGACTAATTGAAAAACTGGTATGAATAATGAAGCAATTGTTTGATTGCATCTTAAACATGATTCAAAACTAGTTTAGCTGTCCAAATATATGTAAACTATGCCTTTAAATGAATCTGATAATAAATTAAGAAGAGAATTTTCGACTTAATTCAATCCTACGTAAATTTTGTATCTGTTTCAATATCAGGAAAGAACTCTTTAGTTCATACTCGGTAAATAGACAGAACTAAATCATAATGCACTGATTTAAACATGGTAAGATACCCTTTGTGTTTGCCTTTGGCCTTGATGACATAGTAGCGGTTGGAAGAAAGAGGGTGATCAGGCACAGGTAAAAACCAGAGCTTGGTGTTTGAAGTTTGTTGATACTCTGATGCATGAGTGATAGAGAAGATTTTGTCCTGAGGGAAAGGTAGCTTCTTAACCTTCTTATGCCTGCACAGACCCCAACAACACATGTCTTCTGCTTCTGCTTCCTCATCTGTGATCACAAGATAACCTGAATATGGACCATCCGGTGGTGGTATTGATACAGTACTCGGAGATCTTCTATACATAGACAAAGGCCTAGTCACATACATCTTTCTTTTTTCTCACCTTTTCTCTCCAAGACTCACAACAACACACCAATGGGGAATTTATCAGTATTTATCAGTTTCAGTTCCTTATGAGTGAAGATATGAAACTGAAAAAACCACATTAAAGTTCAAGAATGGATAACGTATCAATCATTAATTGGAGTGCATGTAATTTTCATATACCACATTAAGCCAGAAACAATTTGGCACCTCTATATATATTCTTCTATTATATTTTCTGCTGCTATACGTTTTGAATGGTAAAGATCAAAGACAATTAAAGTGGAAAAAACAAAGAATGCTGCTTTTGCTTTCATTTATTGTCCACCTTTCTTTTCTTTTTCTTTTCACAAAACCAAACACTATTGTGAAAATACAAAATGTGATTTTCACCAAAATGATCAATGCCAATTTTGCATTTTAAACTGAAAATTATTAGTCTACATATAATATAATGAATTTGGAATTTATAGTGACAGTAGCATAAAGAAAAAGGTAGTGTCACTGTATTTAGTGAAGCTTCAAGAAATTAGTGGACTGTGACGACTACTAGTGGTTCTTATCTCAACTTTCCAAATCAGCTTTTCCCTACTTTAATAATATCATGCATTAGGAGAAAACATATACAAGAATCCTATGTCATATTACGTTTGTACAAAACATTTGCTATATTTTATGCAATCATCTACCACAATAGCCTTTGGTAGTGTTTTCTAAAGTTGCAGGAAACAATGCTGCAATATTTTTTAAAAGTAGCTGCTCTCTACACTTTCACACCCATTTTATTATATGTTACTACTTTTTACAAAAATCAAGTGTGAGTTGTGTTTTATTTGCATCAGTAGAAATTATACTGTGATTGGTTGTTAACAGATGATTTTTGGTATAACCATCTTTATTTTCGATAAAGAGTTCATAATTCTTTTATATATGTCATTATCAGATAAGTGTTATGACTTGGAAGATTTGGTTTGAAATATGTGTCATGATGAGGCTATTTCTTAACCTCATAAACTACTTTTGCTTGAATTAAAAATCATTGAATTAGTTGAAATACATAAATTTCTATTTCCCTTGACTCAACATTCGTCTCTTTGGATTCCTTAAAGTAAAAAGGTTAATTAAGCATTTTAGCTTCCCTATATATTGCCAAGTAACTTGATCAAAAGATGCTTCTATATAATTGAACAGAACATGGAACTAAATTATAAGTTGTTTCTATTATTATTGAAAGTACTTGAAATTATGAAAAAAATTATCGAAACAAGTTAAAAACAATTCATGAAAAATCGTGTCATTTTCACTAACTTTTCTAAAAAATGTATACAAGTGTAAAATTAAGGGCTAAAATGAATTATATATATTTCAAATACGGTTTTTATTTTTAAGCATTTAATAATATTTTCTTTAAATTGAGTACCTAATAAATTAAATATTTTTGTTTAGGCAAATATGTATTTATATGTCTTCTGATTTAGGTTCTTTTGATTATTGAATATTATTTTTTTATCATAATAGCTAATATATTTTGTATTAATTATCTATTATAATATAATAAACTTAATAGTTTTCATTGGCAACAATAAAGATTATCTTAAAGACAAACTAACATATGTGAGGAGTAGAACTTTCATGATGGATAATCACTACAAGAAAATGTTTTATTAGTAACTAATTTTAGTCACCAAAAGTTGTTAGTCAATATAATGACCAATTTATTTACTAATTTACAAAATAAAAAATTATTGGTTACTAAAATAGTCGCTGTGATAAATAAAAAATTATAATTGGTCTTTAAATTGATTTCTAAAATTTAGCTATCAAAGAAATTTGGTCACTAAACATCAGCTATATATCTTGGTTTTTTCTACCAAACGAAATAAATTAGTCTTTAAATTGGTTTCTTAAATTTAGCTACAAAAGTTTTAGCTACCAAAGAAAATTGGTCACTAAGCATTAGCTATCTTGGTTTTTTATATCAAAATGGAAGGAATTGGTTTCTAAATTAGTTTCTAATTAATTAGTGATCAATTTAGCGACCAATTATAATTTTTTATTCATAATAGTCAATATTTTAGTAACTAATAATTTTTTATTTTTGTAAATTGATATCTAAATTGGTCACTATAGTGACTAACAACTTTTTGTAATGTATTAGAATAACTTAAAACAGAATGGTTAATTTACACTACAAGAAAACTATCAAATAGTGACCAATTTTATGATAAAAAAATATGTTTAGAGAAAAATTTAGAAACTAATCTTTCAATTAGAGACTAATTTAGAGACAAATTATTTGGTAGTAAAAACCTAGGTAGCTAATGTTAGTGACCAATTTAGAAACCAATTTATAATAGAAACTATTTTAATTACCAATTTAGAGACCAATTATAATTTTTTAAAACTATTTTAGTTACTAATAATTTTTAATTTATAAATTGGTCACTATAGCGAATAATTATTTTTGGTCACTAAAAATTGGTTATTAATAAAGAATTTTCTTGTAGTGTTATTACGTATATAAGTTGAAGGATTTTTTTTTTGTTTTGATAATACATATGGTTCATGTAGGAAAGTCAAAACTTATTTAAGCCTAAATTATAAACAAATTCTTCTAATATGTATTATTTCCCATTGCTTTCATAAATACACTATGGTCCTTTGTTTCACTAAATAATACATTAGATCATAATTTTTTACAAGCCTCAAGAATACATTATTGAATTAGGCAACTTCTTGCATCTTTATACATTACATCCCATATAAAAAGAATTGAATTTGATATTTTGGATTGTACAATTCATAAGTCAAAAACTTCTGAATTATATAATCTGAAAATTATTTTTAACTCTTGAATCATGCAATATAGAAAGATTTTAGGTTGTATAGTCCAAAAGTCATTGTTTACTTTCAGATTGTACAATCCAAAAAGAAAAATGAGAAAGTTTATTTAGATAGGGGTGCATAAAGAAATGTATAAAAGTGCAAGAAGAAGTTGCCATTGAATTGCATTGAGACTTATGTCTAGCCTTTTTGCACATTTTTTTCCTAGATTAGGCTTGTTCCTAATATATTACTATTCTAAATTTCTAATTGTTTTTTTTTTCATTTTAGACCTCCACTATTGCTAACTACATCCTTATACTAAGAGAAAAAGATTAAATACCCTTCCCAATTGCACCATTTCATTGTTGTTGCCATTGTCATCATTGTTATTATTGTTATTGTTATCACCATTGTTGTGCCACTATTATTGCACCTCTGTTCTTCACTAGAATGGAAGGATAGCTAGTTTTGAAAAAAAAAAACATATTATAGAAAACTTATTTTGAAACACATTACATGTTTTCTAGAAACTTTGTTATGGAAAGTTCGTTCCACATGTATCATATATGTTATGGAAAGCTCATTCCGATGCAGATTTCCAGAATAATCCAAAAGTAACTTTTATAAAAAGTAAAATGGCCATTTTCAAAAATCATAGAAAGTTTGGGGATGCAAGAAGAAAAAACCTTTAATTGGAATGTAAGGAACCACTCCATGTTTATGTTATGGGCAAGTGCTTCCTACATCTCCATATTTTTGTCCTGCACCCGGTGAATATAAAGATTTCCATTTTGCCCTTTTCGGATGGTTGAATCTAGAAGTAAAAAATGACTTCTGTCAAAATTGTGTAAAACACTTATTCATATAATATAGAAAGTCCTTTCTAGGGTGTCACAACCGGAATCGCGACAAGACGACGAACCAAAAAAGAAAACGGGTTTAATAAGGGATTTGGAGTTGCCACCATAGTTATTTTGGAAAACTATGGAAAACCATGAAAATAAGACAAATATGTGAAAAAACTAGATTTTGAATCCGGGAGTCGATTATGCGTGGGGAAAGTGTTAGCACCCTACCGCGCTCGTCCGAAGTGGTACCTTTAATTAAAAATGCAAAGTTGATGTGGTTTTCAAAATGTTATTTTCCCCAAAAATAATGAGACAAATAATACTAAAAAGAAACAATTTTTTTTTTTTAATTTTTGGGCCCAACAAGGATTGACCTTGGTCTTACGTATTCTTATTTAAAGTGAGAAATCAGGGTTACGTAGTTCTTTAAGAAAAATGATTTGGAAAACAATTTGGAAAACAATTTAATCTTTTTAGAAGTGAACCTGGCAAGGACTGGTCTTGCTCCTACGATTCTACTTCCACCACCCAACGAAGCCACTGTAGGTGATATTGAACAAAGCCACTAACGCCCCACAACCTTCGTTCGAGATCCAAACCCGCCAGCAGCAATGCCGTCGGCGACTATTCTTTCTCCATTCTCTTGTTCGCTGTTTTGATGTTGGGTTGCGATGATGAATTTGTTTTTGGATGGGGAAGAGGTGGTGGATGAATTGGTTTGACTGTTTTTGTTTGTACAGGTGAAAGAGAATAGAGTTTGGTTGCTGTTTTTGTTAGTACCGGTGATAGAGGATGGTGTGAATCTATCGTGGTGGTTTTTATGCGGGAGAATGCAAAAGGCTTTGGGTGTTTTTAGTTGGAATCCTGAGGATGAAGGTGCTGTTTTTGTTTTTTAGAGAACCGAATTAGGGAAAGCCAACATGAGTGAAGAAGGTGAAGGATTTTTGAATGAAGGGACTCTGATGATATTTGTTGTGCCTCTACTCTGTTCCTTTCCCACCTCGAGACGCGGGATAAGGTTGAAAGTAGATGTTGCTTCCTGCTCCTTCCTTCTTCAGCCATCATGACCATGGCCAGCTAGCTACCACCTCTAACTATCAAAGACCTTACGTTAACCTCTTATTCTTCTTTTTTTTTTCATTTTTTCATTTCATTTTTTTATATACATATTTTTTTTGAAAAATGAATAAAACAAAATAAAATAAAAAAGTAAACAAAATATGATTAAAATCAAAATTTAAAATAAAAATTAAAAACAAAAAATAAAAATAAAATAAAATAAAAAAGATAAAATAAAATAAAATAAACAGGATAAAGAAACTAAGATTAAATAAAATAAAACAAGATTAAAATAAATTTAAAATGAGATGAAAATAAAGTAGGAATATATTCATACTCAAATCAATGTTCACTGCTCTTTTTTTTTTTATTTCCTCCTCTTCCTAATTATTTTCTGAAAACAAAATTATTTTTTACTTGGACGAAATTGGGTGTTGACATAGGGTTAACAAAGAAAGTGCTAGGGAGTTGTTGATCCAAAGCAATTTTAGCTCATTTTAAGAGATTATTTATGTGACAAACTTTTGTAGATTCTCTTGGTAAATGAAGGAAACAAATATTCTCTACAACATAAAATAAATAAAAAATATTCATGAAGTATGATGTTAGCTTAAGATTATATGTGTATCCTCAGAACAAACACATTGCTTAAACGTAATAAGGGATTGCATAGTGTTGTATTGTTTGATAGAAAAAATACTTGCATCTTCATAATCTATTGCAAACAAAAAACTTTTGTCTTATAGATGAAGTGTGATAATGTTTTACACTTTTATTTGATAACAGTAAATCAAAATACGAGTTGTTGGACTTTTCTCTAACAAAAGACATTCTTACAAGAATATCAAACTCAACAGACAATCTCTTATGATTCTTCTGTAAAAAATAGTATGGTTAAAAAGTTTAGCCTTTTTAATAAACAAAGAGATGCAACACTTAGAAAATAGTATCCGGTTTAACAAATTCGATTCTATTTTTTAGAAATAATGTATCCTAAGATTATTATGCCTTATTCAACCATAAACTTTTAAAAGTTTAGAACAAGGCTAGTCCTACATTTATTGTAGTATTTTATTTAAATTATCAAGACAATGATAAAAGGAAGAGCCATAGAAAAAAAATCCATGGAAACATATATGTATTACGCCAAAAGTTCAAACAAAAGCATGTTATGCATACACCTTTGAAAGGTGATGTGAGTATTTACATAAACCAAATGACATTCTTCTATGTGAAAATTGTCCAAATTGGCACGTAAAAATAATTTTATTTTATCCAAGTTCTATAAAGATTTGAAAATAACTAGAGAATTTATCTAAGAAACAAGACTTATATCGACTAATCTTTCAAGTATTTAATCATAAATGTAAAAAACATAGTATTTTCCTATGGATTGGTTCAATCTCCCATCGTCAATGCATACTCTCTAGTTGTTTTGGAATTTTTGAGTAATCAACTCACCTTTTCATTCTTAACCGCAATTAATCCAATATATTAAGAACAACCTATATTATATTTACCCATTTTAAGAACTTTATAAAATTTGAGGATTTACTCTTCTTTGTGGCCACCTTATTAGTTTAATTTCATCCATGAGTATCATATGCACCAAATATTGAACAAAAATATTGATTTCCAATGAAAAAAAAAAAGAATAAGCCCATACTTTTGAAAAATTAAAACATGTGACACATGCACCTATAATACACTTCCAAATTTTACAAAGTTTTTTGAAATGGAATGTGATGCTTCAAATGTTATAATTGAGAAAGTTTTAATAAAATAAGGACACCTAATAACATATTTTAGTAACAAAAATTAAAGGGTAGTCACATTAACTATTCTTATAATGATAAGAAACTTTATGCTTAGTAAGTCATTGCAAAATTGACAACATCATCCTTTTTTGAAAAATTTGTGATCATAAATCTTTGAAACATAAAAGGTCAAGGCAAACTTAATGAAATGCATGCTAAGTGGATGGACTAAGCAAAACAATTCTTTCAATGATCAATTACAGACAAGAAAAGGATAATGTAGTTGTTGATACTTTGTCTAAAAGTCACACCTTGCTTCCAACTATGGAATAAAAACTTTTGGACTATGATCAAATTACATAGTTGTATGACTTCTCTTTGATTTCTAGTTAAAAACAAAGGTCTTTGTGTACTTGAAGACTTAGACTCTTTGGTATAAATAAAAATTTTAAAATTCTGAAATAACAATTTTATTAGTCATTAAATAGGCATTTCAATTTTTTTATGAAAAATGTAGTATTTACACGAAAACCAAGTCTAGAATTTTATCACCTAATTTATATTTTGAGAAAATATTTCATTTTACTTATATTGACAATATTATATATATATATATATATATATATATATATATATATCCAATAACTCAATCATCTACCCTTTACACATCTAAATAATCAATTTATTGAATAAATGTAAATATTAATTCATCTTATCCAAATATAGTATGTTTATAAGTTCAACTTTTTCATAACCATTTTAGAAATCCAATAAAGCCAAAAGTAAAATTTTTCAACTATAAATTTCTATTTTAACAACAATTCAAAAAAATAATAAAAAAGAAAATCTTATTAGTAAAAATTAAATCACTTTACCTAAATTTCAAAACAAATTAGTATATTAATATTCTTATCTCAATGTATTGTACTAAAATCTAACTTCACAATAATAAGAGCTTTTCTATATTTAAAAAAATCATCAAATCCATGGTTTGGACACTTTTTTGAGAAGAGATTTGTATCTCTCACATGCTTCACATAAGGACTTATCTATTCCTTGTGAAAAAGTTGCAATTACTAACTTAGTACCATGGTGGGAAAAATCTGTTCAAGAACTTCCTTTCCACATCTTCCCAGTTCACCAAGCTTTGATTTGGTTGAGATTGCAGCCAAATTTTTTCTTTTCCAATTAAGGAAAAAGGGAAAAAAATATGAGAAAAACCACCTTCTCATTCTTTCCTAATATTCCCATGGTGCTACACAATTAATAGAAGGTTGTTAAATGATTGTAGGGATCTTCATTGTCCAATCTTGCAAATTGGTTTGCAATTATAAGTAACAACATGGCAAGTTTTATTTCCACACCCTTGGTAGGTCTGACTATGCTTGAAAACCTCCTTAACCCTTGTTGCTACATGTAATCTCCCAACAATCTCGTTTGCTCAATTCTTTCACTTAAGTGCAATGCCCTTAATTATCTACAAATTATGTCCTTTATTTTAGTGTTCCTGGTAGTACGCTTACTTGTAATTGATAATGTTAATTTTTACCATTATCCAAGCTATATTTCATTAGCAAAATCATCTCTTCCAAAGCTTTTAACCTACTTAATCATCAATTTTACCTTACTTTTGTAAATAAATACATTGTGGGTTACATTGATCTAATTATACCACTAATCCCCATTTTTGTGTCTTTTTTGTAGATGGGAAGCTTTGTTCCAAAAATCCAGACTAATGAG
>Ga0209589_1007774_pt1 | contig 17056 bp, 3 predicted proteins | sample CowpeawhiteBW_FD_187525 | JGI IMG/M metagenome (GOLD analysis project Ga0209589, IMG submission 187525) | Root nodule microbial communities of legume samples collected from California USA - Cow pea white BW (SPAdes) (version 2) | ecosystem: Host-associated > Plants > Roots > Nodule | place: USA...
AATTAAAAAAAAAAAAAAAAAAAACTGTCGTGAAAAATCGAAACGATCTCAAACCTGAAGCCTAGTATGCAAAAAGCTTGAACCTTTCATGCAGAAAAAAAAAAGAGCACGTATTTATTTATTTCAACAGAAAAATGATGCAGAAGAAAAACACAAGAGCTGAGTAGGGTGTTACCTGTGAGGGGTTTGAGAGTTATCGTTTTTCTGTCAGTGGCTCTGCAATCGGAGTGAAGCAGAGAACTGAGCAATTAATAAGAGATGGTAAAGAAGAGAAACACAAAATTTGCTGTCGTTTTAACGTTTGTGGCAAATCTTAATTTCCGTGTGGGCGCAACTTCTTATATAAACTCACTTGACCTGATTTGTTGCTGCTACCTTTGAATTTGTAATTTGATAATTAAGTTGCAAATTTAAATTTCAAGAATTAAAAGATAACAGAAAATAGTGGAAGATATTATTTTAACCACAAAATATTTTGATAGAGGTTATACTTTGAAAATAAGAAAAATATTTTTTTTCTCTTTCTATTAAATTTTGATTATGTGCTTTTATATTAAATTAATGATGACAACCAATAGAGATAAATTTAGTATTTTGTTTAATGTTTGTGATGGTTAAAATTAATATAATTAAATATTGAATTAAAATAAAATTTAATAGAGTATATAGTGTACAGCTATACTAATATAAAAACTGAAAAAATTTTATACTTACTTTTTCATTTACATATTTTTTTATAATTTTATCTTTAATGTTGTCATGACTGTTTTTATTGTGATAACTGTTATTAGAATACTTCCAGGTAATTGCTTACTATGACTTGTACTGTATTGTGTATTTCGTGATATTTATCTTTCACTAATGGAATCTTTTATAAGATGGAGATTTTTTTAGTTAAAAAAAATAATATTAGTTTAAGTACATAAAAACAATATTCGCACCGGTAGGTTGAACAAAATCATTAAATAAAGTTAAATTATATAATTTATCTAACTAATCATTTGTTAAATATATTATATTATAAACCAATCATTCAAAATAAAAATTAACATTGATAATGCTCGAGGACATACTTTGACATGTTTACAAAGAATAGCATATTTTATGATTTAATGAAATATATATTGCATTTTATACACGTGTTTTAAGAAAAAAAAAGGATTTATATACTCTTTTAAAATATTACGTGAAAAGCATAATTATTTAATTAAAACATCTTAACAATCTACTATTATGTGGAGCACATCAAAAGAAGAAAAAAGAAAACCAGAAGTTTTGAAAGGAATAAGTCAAAAGTCATGAAGAAATTAAACAAACTTAAAAGGAAGGAACCACACATATTCCTAAACAAATCACAATAAGCTAAGAATATTATACTAAACAAAGTTAAGTCTAGTACGAAAGTAATTTATCAACATAAAAGTTTCTCTATGTGAAGAATAAAAGGTCGTAGAAGAACAAAGTGATATACATTTTCTCCATGTCGCATGCAGTTACTAAGTACAATATTAACTTCAATGAACTTTGTGATAACGTTCTATGAATCAATTACATTCAACATAAATATTAGGTTAACATATTCTGTTGATTCTCGTATTTTTATTAATCTCAATTAGATCAATATTTTTGTAAATAAGTGATAATTAGGTTCTTTCTGTTAGTATAAAACTAATATCGTTAAGTAGGTATCATGTGTCAACTCCTCGTTTTTTTAAATTTTTAAAGTTTTTTTCACTTTTTAATTATTTTTTAAAAATATTTATGCCACGTGTTACATTTGTAGTGTGCCACGTGTCAATCTAATATGGTGACACGTGTCAAATTATTGTATAAATCTTTGTCCTCATATTTGTTAATTTGATTTGATTTCAGTCCCAAATTTTTTTAAAAATTTTTAATTTCATGAGCTCCAAATTTAGACCAAATTTAATTTTTATATAAATGTAATGATGATACTTTTATTACAAGTGATATTTCTATTACATATTTTTAACAATATTTAATTTATTTAAATTTATATTTTAGATTAAACTTTAATTAAATTTTATTTTAAAATTATAAATATATACATTGATAAATTTATATTCGAAATATTTGTATAACATTATATATCAATAATTTTTTAGAGTTGGCTTAAAAATAACAATTTTATAAATTCAAATGTAAAATTTTAAAACAATTTTATAACAAATTAAAATAAATATATTTAAATTTTAATATTAAATACAATTAATATTATTAAAATATTTAATAAAAATATCAATTTTAATAAAAATAATTATAACATTATATAAAAGTAAATTTTGTTTAAATTTGGAGCGCCTAAAATTGAAAATATTTAAAAAAATTTGGGACTGAAATCAAATCAAATTAACAAATATGAGGACCAAATTGAGATTCATACAATAATTTGACACGTGTCACCATATTAGATTGACATGTGGCACACTACAGACGTGACGTGTAGCATAATTTTTTTTTTTAAATTAAAAAAAATTAAAATTTTTAAAAAATTCAAATAGAAATTCAAAATTTTTTTAAAAAATAAAAAAAAAAAACGAGAAGCTGACACGTGACACCTACTTAATGGTGTTAGTTTTAATACTAATGGAAAGGACCTAATTGTTAATAATTTACAAAAATGTGAACATAATTGAGACTGATAAAAATACGAAGACTAAATTGAGATTTTGGTAAAAAACGATGACTGGCGGAGTATTTTAACCTAAATATTACTCTAACCAAATCTATTTGTATATTTTGTAACAGATAACTACCAAAAGTTCAACTGCAAGTACAAAGTTAACACTAATGTACTTACTTATCATCAATAAAAATATCTCCATTAGAACATGACTAAAATTACCACGTGAAGCATAGAGATATCAAAATAGGTTTTAATCTGTGAGTCAATTTGGCTCACCAAATGTTCGAGCAAGTTAGGTTGAGAAAAATTCAGTTTTTTCAAAAGTAGGTTGAATTCAACCCGACTCACTTAACCCATAGGTTAAACGAGTTCGAGCTGGTTTAAGGTGAGTTGACCCATTTAATCCACCAACATTTTTTTACAATTTTTTTTAATTTTTTTTTATAATTATTTACTACTCCTAATTATATAGGTTCACAATTTCACATTTTTAAATATGAGAATGTTATTCAATAATGTTTGAATAGTTTGAATGTTTAATTAATTTGATTGTCAAGTTATATACGTTGATACTTTAATCTTTAATTATAATCTTTATAGTAAATTACTCAAACAACCGTCTTATAAAAAAAATTTCTAAATTAGCATCACAAAAATGTGTAGTTTTTTCATTTATATTTTGTTGAATAGCATGACAAAAAATGTGTAATATTAGTCATGTTTTCTTGGACTATATGGACACTTTCTTTGAAACAATTCATCATATATTGGTGGTGAGCATGATGAAGACATTAGTTCTTGATTTTAGTGTAATTGTATCTCATGAGTTGCTTAAAAAACTATTTAAATATTTAAATACTTAAAAATAAATAAATATTTTTTTTTTTATTTCTATCTCATGGTAAGTCAATCCACTTAATCCAACAACCCATGGTGAATTGAGCCGGGTTACAAAATTTCTGACTCACCATAAAGTGATCCGGATTGGACTCACTCATTTTTAATCCGACTCCTGATGAACAAACCCGTTTAAGTCGGGTTGGCTCACTTTGACATGAAGCTCAATTAATGTTACACGTTTACAATGAAATAAAGAGGGGTATCAATTAACTTCAATAACTCAATTTCAAAATACTATATTAAGTTCAAAGATAGAAATAAGTCATAACTCCTTGTGATGTTGACGCATAAACTTTCTAATAAAAATTTTCAAGTCTTTAACCAAGAAAATAAATCATTTATAAACATGAAAACATAAAAGAATTGTCTCCAAAATAAGTTGAATACAATCCATTATATATTCTAACTTTGCTTTTCATAAAACTATAATTGATCCACAACAAGTATAAAAAAATTGAGATACTTTCAAAAAGAGGTACATTGAGATATATGATGAAAAGATCATTACTTTCAAATATGAGAAAATTCTTGATACGTATATCAAATGAATAGGATATGAATTCAATGTAGAAGTAAATAGATGCATTAATTGTTCATGATTCTAGTGGTTATCTTACAAAAACGGAGATATCATCAATGAATAAAATATGAGTTGGAGGTGCTTATTCCTTTGGTACTAAGTATGGGAACAAGAAATTTGTATTTTCTTTAAGATCATATGCTTCTACTTAAAATTTCATTAGTTAAACAGAACAACAAGGGTCAAAAGTAAGGGTGAAAGCAAATTACCTTCCCTTACACCTTATTTTCACGAAAGATAACCAACCATACACCCTTTTATATAAAATGATAGCATTCTAGAGTGTAATATAAATTTAATCCAAACACAAAATTATCAAAACTTATTACTGAGCTTGAAGATCAACAAAAGGAAAATTCAATCAAAAGTTTTTTATATCAAAATTAATATCAATACTAACACTTTAAACTCTTCAATCAAGCATATTATAATGGTTTTCAAGGTAACATATATCTCAATTAAATGTTCCTACCTTTAATCAAACCACGTTGTTACAACAAATTTTTTAGAGTAATTAAAGATATCACATTAGTGAGAACTTGGATGATGAACTTCAAACTAAAGTTAACAACAATAGCTTTAAAATCTTAAATATGATTTACTCTATGAAATTTATGTCTTGTGTTTTCTTCATTTGTTATAATTCTTGATTAAAGATACAAACTTTGAATTTGATGTAACTTTGAAATCACTTTATATAAAAGTACAATGATTACTAAACGAGAAGTTAGCTGCAATTTTGTTATGTTTGATTGTATGATGTTTACATAAATAAATATTTTTGTAATAAGGCAACGCAACCCAAAAAAACTATATATATATATATATATTATTCTTTGTTGATAAAAAAAATAGATATTATTAGATGATTTAGCTAGGTTTTATGTTTTTCTGTTATATAGTTAGTTATTGTTGTAGATATAGTCAAACCTATCCAACTTAAGAATGAGTTTAATTTACATGTGCTTGTATAATATGTATTAATTATTCATTATAATTTTCTCTTTACTATTTAAGTGTGTGTATTATGTAAATGTGTTTTGTTGTTGTATATGTTTATCAAGAAAATTTAGAATATATCATTCTTTCTTATTACTACAATATGTCTTTGATGTTTCCTCACATTCACCAGACATCTAATGTTCTTCACGTATTGTGTTAACTTATTTATTGGATTCCCTAACAAAATGGTACTAAATATGATATTTTTCACATCTTAGGTAGTTAGTTTCTAAGTAAGATCAATCTCCTTTGTGTAGATAAATATTGTATTATATTAAGATGCCATAGATATTGGAAGTAAAAGCTAAAGTGTATGCATAATTAGAAGAGGCGATGATGATGGAATTCACTGATGCTAAGATGGTTCTTACGGTGGTTGTAATGAACATTTCACCATGTGTAGGTCATGGGAGGATTATCAAAATCTATTACAACTTACCTATTAGTCTTTATAAATGATGAATGTTATTAACTTTAAAAAAATTATATTTTAAACCTTTTTTGTAATTTTTTCATTCTTTTAAATACATTGCCATAATTTTATGAGGATCATTATATCTACCATCATTGTTTTGAAATATAATTTTTCTCTTTTATTAATGAGAACATCATTGACATTATTTTTATAACTTATTTTAAAGTTTTTGTATTCCCCACATAACAACCATTATTATGAGGATTTTGATAATCAAAATTAACACTGACATTTATAGATTAGGATTTACATGTTGAACACCATAATTACAAGTATTGACTTATACCTTTGTAGTGGCTGGATAAATAATTGATGGTCGAACAATTGCAAAATATATATATATATATATATATATATATATATATATATATATATATATATATATATATATATATATATAGCTACCAATAAATTAATGACTCTGGACGAATTATTGTAAGGCACATACTTTCTTTTTTCAATGGTAAAATGTTCATTTGTGGAAATATTTCTCAAGAATTTTGGTTAAATGTTCTATATAATATTACTCAATGAACTAAATCTATTATTGTCAAAATGAATTGAACAAATAATTCATATTATATTTATTATGAATAAGAGTTATAAATATCTTCAAATTATTAGATTCTCTTTTAATATGGATTTCGACACTTCATGCATTTATTTCCAACATTCATATTTTTTGTATTTCTTTTATTTTTACAAGTGAAATAGTGGATGAATAAAAAAAAGGAAATGAAGAAGATAGTTGAGATGAATGTCTTATAGAAATGTAAATCGCAATAAAATAAATTACTCAAAGTAGAACAATATCTTGTAAAGTAAATTAATAATCCTTTCCCCTCCTTGAAAATTAATTGACACAAAAAAAGTACATATATTGAAGTAAATGTCTTAAATGACCCACATATTATCATTTGTTCTTGTTAATTCCATTGTTATCACATATAAGTGCTCTCTCGACTTAGTTTCAATCCTTGTCTCAATTGTCATATTCTAAATGTCTCTTTGATCAAGTTTTTCTCTATGTCTTTTATCTCGATAAGACTTCTTTTAATGTCTTAAGAATACTCTATCATTTTTTTTCCGATCTTAACATATTTCTTTTCTACTCTTTGCATGTCATATAACTGTTCTCTCGACTTAATTTCAATATTTGTCTCAATTGTTCTATTCTACATGTCTCTTTGCTCTGATCAAGTTTTTTTTTTTTTTATATATTTTATCTCGATCAAACTTTTTTCAATGTCTTAAGATTACTCCATCATTTTTTTTCGATCTTAACATATCTCTTTTTCTACTCTTTGCATATCAATTTACTTATATTTATTTCTTCAATTTGATTTCTCCTTGATGTCCTCATGTAATTATTAACATTTAAATTTAGGACAACTATAATTTTCGGAGAATTCTTCAACACATTATTTTTATTTATGTATTAATCTTTATTATAAGTTATATGTTCAGAAGCGAAAATACATTAACTAAAGAAAATGAAATACCAAAATTTTGTATTTTTTTAACAAGTGTTGTTATGAACGGTTTTCTTGGTTTATGTGGTTGCACTACTTTTACCTAACTGTAACACACCTTCCGAACTAAATATGTTTTACTTCAAACGGAAACAACATTGGCAAATTCATCAATACTACCACAAACATGATACAAAAGTACACCACTAATTGATAACATGTTATTATTTTCCTAAGCATATACATATAGTTGGTAGTCACTTACGGAAAAACATCCACACGAAAATAGTTACCTTTGGGGTCCCTACACTACTATTATTAGAGTTTAAAACATTTTAAAACAAAATATATAATTAGATTTAATATAGACGCATATTTTAATTATATTCAACAATTTAAAATTAATTATTATCAACTTTATAAAAGTAAAGCAAACTTGAAAAAGATGAAGATTAATTAGTATAAATCCTCTTTATGGATAGAATAAACAACAAAGTTGTTGCCTAATTGGGTTGTAAAGTATTTCGAGGCATGATTTAGAGACAACGATATTTTTCTTCATACCATATAAAATTGTTGCAAGTGGAACACTTCAACTACCATAAAATGCCACCAAAGTATATTATTGCGTTATTCTTAGAAGCAATGCTAACAAAACAACAAACATCTATATTGTTTTGTTAGGTTCATATGCGATGTAATATTCATTACTATAGCGAGGTATTTAGATAAAAGTATTTGACTTAATTCAATAATTCATTACTCATAGGGGAGAATCAATGTGTTACAAATTTAATGATATATTCTCCTGAAATAATTTTAAATCTTGTTATGTAATTTGTTGTTTTTATTATTAATTTGTTTTTTGTAATTGATTATAGGCTTAATCAATGTAAAAAATAATATTACTGTGAAACAGTCCATGTACAGATGTATAGGTTTAAGATTCAAACTAAGTAAATAGATTTTTTTTATAATTCAAATTTATTTGAATAAAAACCTAAGTGCGTGGTCCACCATATCCAGCTCTATCCATTATTCATAGTTAACGTAAAAGAGAATACAACTTTAGTTAATTATTTTGAAAAAAATGTTAAATACTTTAGAAAAATCTTAAATATTTTAGAAGGCTTTGGTTTCATACTTTCATTTATGAAAATGAAATGAAAAATGAAGCTTCGCAGAATCGTGGTTCACGGAAGTGACCGTTCACGAGGCGCCACGTGTCGCAAACGTTACGTTACTGGGATTACGTTGTAGTGATGTGAACACGTTACCTGCAACGGTGCCACGTGTTTCACAGGTGAGTCGCTGTCTGTCGAAGTGTGACCCACGCGTATCTTTCAAAATTAATATTCGAATTAATTAGAAATTGACATTTTCAGTTAATGTTTGCAATAATAAATTTATTATATTTTTTTCGTGATCGATGTGCATTCTGTATTTATTTATTTATTAATTTTCACTAAATATAAAATATTACTTCGTTATGGTTATTTTCAGGAAAAAGATATTCCTTCTTAGTGATAAAGCTTCGTAGAATTAATACGATTAACAGTAAAACCTTCGTAGAATTAATATGATTAATAATAAAACTTTGTATACATAAGATCCGCGAGATAACATGTTATTTTATTTGTTATGAATTTGAGTGTTTATCAATGTTATGTATACTTTTGTTGGTGAAAACTTTATATATATATATATATATATATATATATATATATATATATATATAATTTCATAACTTTTATGAATTATTATTCATTGATTATTATCTTTATTTATTGATCTATTATAGTTACTCAATATTAATTACTTTTAATGTGATTTAAATATTTATATTAATTATTTGAATTTGATTTGTATTATTTTGAATTACATTTTATAATTATAAATATGATTTTTTTTTTCTATTCGTAACAAAACACAAAAAATATAATTTTTATCTTATAAATATTAGCTACGAACGTGTTGTTGTTGTTATCTTATAATATTAAAAACGTATTGAAAATACTTTGAAGTATTTTTATAATATTATTTAAGATATTTGTAAATTACTCAGTTTAATTATATATATATATATATATATATATATATTGTTAGAAAATGATTACTCAAATAATACTAATAATAATAAAAAATATAAAATGACATAATAATAATTATTAAATAAATAATAATACTAAGACAATATATAAAACAATGAATATTAATCAAAGATCAATAATTATAATAATAATAATAAATAAAAGATAAAATGTAAGGAATAGAAATATCCTGGGTTGAAACACGCATAGCGCTATCTTTAGAGAGGAAATGCCCTGCACAGAACTAAACAAATACACAATACACAATCATATGTGTTTTTTATCATATGCGTTTCTCTCCAAGATACAACAACCCGTCAGATTGATCGAGTGTAGCGAAGGATCTCCGAACCTTATGAACATCACTATCTTAAAGATAATATAGAGAAGAAAAACACTTTTAAGGAAGACTCTAGTGTTTGTTGTCTTTGTTGTTGTCTCTTTCCCCATGCACCTAGGTGGTATTTATAGGTAGAAAAGGGAGACAAGTAAATAGTAATAAGAATATAGTCGTTAACCATAAAAACCATTAACCTATAAATTAAAGGTCTATAAAAACATAACTAACAATAGAATTTTTATTTTTATTATTTATTTTTTAAATTATAATAAAATATTTCTAACAATCCTCACATAATTTAAAAAATAAAATAAAAATATATTATCTTTTAGAACAAAATATTGTAGTTCAGTGTAAGGAACCTTCCGGGTCTGACCCTTACACCTAGTGCTTATAAACTTCCACCCGAGAAAATGTGGAGACTTGATTGTCTTGAACTACATCCTCTGTGACCAGATTTTAGTAAATAGCACATACAATATCGGTGTTCATTATAGGTTCTAATCAGTGGGTGCACGTTACGGCTTTGCGCATGTATCTTGTTTCATGAGTGTCACTTAGAGACTTGTCTATGTCTCACAATGGCGGCCCCACCATCACACTCACTAGGTAAACCCTCAAAGGGTGGTTTGTGACTTACACCCCTACAATAATTGTCATTGGGTTTATTAAGAGGTATTTCATAAAATAATATATAAGCATAACAATGCATATACCTCAACCTAATTATTGCCACAATTTATAGTACACCTCGCCATAGGAATGAGACATAAAATTTAATCAAATTATTTGGTGTACTTTAGTCAACAACAACTTCGTTGTTATCCATTGAACTTCATTCCATGGGATCGCCATTCATGTGGAGATGGGTGTCTATTGTTGCAACTAATTTATGGGCTATAATCTCATTCCCCTCGACGACTCAAATACTTGTTGTTGATGCATCAAAATTTTGATAAGCAGATCTGCAATATTTCTTTCCGACCTGACAAAGTCAAGAGAGACAGTACCATGAGTAATTTAGTTTCTAATATATTTGTCTCTCATTCTCATATGTCAATTTCATTGACATTTTTACTAAAAACTTTAAATATATAACAATTTGATTGTCAGGATGCATTGAACAAATGGAATAATTTATGCTTGCACAGTAGATCATGACAAAACAATAACTTTTTAACATATTTCCATGATAGGAAACTTTCATCCAAGGTTAAAACATAACCATAACCAATAGGTGATTTTGTGTCACTAGAATCAATATCCAATTTACATTAAAATATCATTCAATCATCTCAAGAAATTGGACATATTGTCATAACTAGAAAAACAAATAATATCACACTAGATGACAATACAGTGAGGTATATATTAATTCACTTTATAATATATAACCAAGATTTTTTTATTAACAAGTATGCATTGCAAGACACCCCCACACTTTAAAATATTTTAAATGTAGTTCTTTTTTTCTTTCATAACTCATAACAAGTTTTATCACAATCTTTTGTGTTCAAAATATGGTAAGCAAGATATAAAATTTCACTAATATAATGTTAAGCAAGCTAGAACTTGAAACATAACATTTACCATATCAAAACTTTTTTTTTCTTTCTTTCGCTGCACCATTATATTAACATCATACACTATATGAAGATGTTACTTAATGAATAATACCATGAGTTTCACATAAAAACACTCATTTATAAAGATATGTATCATCACTTCTATAATTAATTAATTTTGCACCTCAAAATTTTATAATTTGAATGGCCTCTAACAAAACTTCTCAACAATTATAATAATAGCATGTGATATATCAATACTTTCAACATATGTGATAATCAAAGAATAACAGCTAAATATTTTATTACAAGATAAATGTACTTAACTCAAACAAATCATCACAAATATATCATTTACCAACCAAAACACATGTCTAGAAATAATAATCTTATTATACTCAAGAAACACTTGATAACTATGTTGAGCAAGTTTCTAAATTCAGAAACATGAAAAACATTTAAAAAGAAAAATCTAGAAGACACGTTTAATTTTTACTTGACCATCCCTTCAATTTATCATATGAAGATTTTTTTTTTATCATCACACACATGATCATAAGCATGATGTCAATTATTTCATTTTAATTTCATGTCATAAACAATAATTTTGAATTCATAAATATGATAATTTATTTTCAGTCATTTTTTTTCATATAAATATCAAGATAGTTTTTTTTCCTTGCAAATGCAAAGTTTCACAACTCAATAATATTTTTAGTATGGCAAACATTTCAAAATTATTTTCATACAAAACACTTAAAATATATACATTGTATAGAACATCTTTATCAATGGTAAGAATAGACAATATTAAAGCATAAATTAATATAACAACATAAACACTAGCTATAGACATCACAAAAAATTATTCAATGAGCAGGAATATCATTTATCCATAATTTCATTTATTGTTATCAATACAAATAGAAACAATTATACACATAAATTTTTAGGCTTAGTTGAAACTGATTTAATTATAACCATAAGAAACACATTAGTTCACAAAATGTGTTTTGTAGTCTTCAACTTTATATTGTTTTTAATTTTAGAAATCAATACAAACGAGTAATCAAAAAATAGAAATAACAAGAACTTATTTTTCTCTCTAAGAATGTTAGAAAATGATTACTCAAATAATACTAATAATAATAAAAATATAAAATGACATAATAATAATTATTAAATCAATAATAATACTAAGACAATATATAAAACAATGAATATTAATCAAAGATCAAATCAACAATTATAATAAAAATAATAAATAAAATATAAAATATAAGGAGTAGAAATATCTTGGGTTGAGACACGCATAGCGCTATCCTTAGAGAAAAAACGCCCATACTGCACAGGACTAAACAAATACACAATACACAATCACATGTGTTTTTTATCATATGTGTTTCTCTCCAAGATACAACAACCCGTCAGATCGATCGAGTGCAGCGAAGGATCTCCGAACCTTATGAACATCACTGTGTTAAAGATAGTATAGAGAAGAAAAACACTTTTAAGAAAGACTCTAGTTTGTCTCTTTCCCATGCACCTAGGTTGGATTTATAGGTAGAAAAGGGAGACAAAGAAGTAAATAGTAATAAGAATATAGTCATTAGTCATAAAAACCATTAACCCATAAATTAAAGGTCTATAAAAACATAAGTAACAGTAGAATTTTTATTTTAATTATTTATTTTTTAAATTATAATAAAATATTTCATATATATATATATATATATATATATATATATATATATATATATATATATATATATATAATGCAGGAATATTATCTATAATTGTTAAAATTTTTATAATGAACGGCTTTTAACAGTTAACAAAAGAGTTGTCGGTATATAATGACAATAATTTGTGAAAAGTTAATGATTGACAAAACAATTTTTAACTTATAATGTATACATCGGTTTGTTTTGATAGATAAAATTTAAATTGATTTTTTAATATAACATTAAAGTTTAATGAATAATTGTATTATTTATATATTAAAAGACCGTTTTAATTCGAAGTCAATCAAGTATTATTGTTAAAGTCAATCATCATATTTAAAGAATTGTGTGTTTTAGGGTATGAGATTTCATCATAATAATATTTTGATCTCAATAATTGTGTGTTTTAGGGTATGAGATTTCATCATCATAATATTTTGATCTCAAGTTTACTGATATGACATATTTGGGATCAATCATCGCATCCAAATTATTATTCACTTTAGAGTATGAAATTTTGTATATATAACTATAATGACATATAAGAGCTAAGAATGTATCATATTATGATTTCACATGTTTAGTGATTTTAATAACTTCCTATAATTTTTCAATTTGGAGGATATTAAAAGTCAAAGAGTTTAGTTACACTACAACAAAATGTTTCGTTAACAACCAATTTTAGTAAAAAAAAAATTGTTAGTCACTATAGTCCATTATCCATTGATTTATTATCTTTACTTATATGACTGATTGATATGCTACAACTACTCATATAGTGACATACCTCAGATGCGGTGATTAACTCTAATGATGTCACTGAAAAGATTTGGGATCAGAACATTGACGTCATATGTGGCAACAAAAACAATTTTCCTTAACTCTCTATTAGGGATAAACCATCATTCTCCTTAAACCTTAACTAGAGGACTTATATTCTAATACATACAATACATCACTAAAAAATTGTGGTCAAAGAAAGTTTAAATATCATTTCATCCTTCAATCTTTCGAGGCGTCTTTCAAAGACAAAATCATGATTAAATTTCAAGTTCCAATAGTATCTTAATTGTGATTATTAACCCTAACAATTTCATCTCAATAGATTTGAGACGGGAGCTTAAATATTCAATTCTATTAAGAGATATAAATATCTCAATATAAAAATAAATTAAAAGAATATAACAATTTATAATATATAAAGGAGGGAATCATAGTTTTATAAAAATAAATTAAGCTTAAATTTATTTATTATAAGTTACAAAGGTATTGTTGATTTAGTATAAATGGCAACTGAATGATCCATAAACAGAAGGTAACAAATCAAAGGAGGTGGATAATGGATAAGCACAAAGCTAAGATCAAATTTAGAGTGTTATTAACTGAGTTAGGAATGAGATATATATCATGATTTTCTTTATGTACCAATTGGTTTTAAATATTATAATTATCTTTGTCTGTTATATTAAAAGAACATTCAATCTTATCTAAGAATGAATAATCGTTGACTTCAATAGAAACATATTGATGAATTATTTAAGTAAAATTTAATCACATGTTGTATGAAGGAATGATTAAGAAAATGGTTAATTTTGGAAAATATCTATTAGTGATTATCACAATAGGCTTCATAGTCATCTTTATTCCTAGATAGGGACAAACAAAAGTGTCAACTCTGATAATGATATGTTTGGAAGAATTTATTTAAAGTAATGAAGGGGATTTGTGATGTTTAAAATAAGAAATTTCAAATTTGTAGTAAATTTAGCTACAACCTGTACACTTTAATTCATGTGCAACTTTTTTTTTTTATTAAAAAAATAGGTTAAATTCTTTATTCAATTGCATCCTAAAGTGGAGATGGTGTAGCTAATTTTTTTTTTCGTTCTAAATTATTGATTGCTTTACGAAAGTTATATGAACTTACTCTATTCTTTTTCTTTTAAAGAGCAGTGATAATTAAAAAAATGTTACGATAGTGGCGTTGGGTTTATCCCTTAGAATTCAAAGTTTGATGGCTTTGGAAAAGAAAAAAAAAGTGGCAATTGTGTTGTGAATATTTTAAATAGCTAATGAATCTGAACGAGATTTTAGCGTGCTTTTTCTAAACATTTTTTTTTTCGCTCATCTAATTTACATATAATTTTTTTTTATCGCATGATATTGATATGGTTCATATATGATCTATATGATCAACCACGCCTAATTTATGTTAACTTTTTTAAATAAATAATTTTTCGTCCACCCATAAATTTACGAGTTTTATATATGTTTCTCAATAAATATTTCTTGTAATCTAGTTCTTTATAAAAAATTTATTACATTTTTATTTATTAAATAATTCATGAAGTATTAATATATATATATATATATATATATATATATATATATATATATATATATATTTTTTCATCTCAAATCATTTTAAACTTTCTTATAGTAAATATTCTTTTATTTGATTTTTCTATAAACTTTTTATTTCTATTTTCATATTTAGTCGTTTATTGAGATATATAAATTAAATGACTCAATCACCAACCGTGTAAAACTAAATATGCATTATTATAATTCTTTTAATGAAAAAAAATTAATAAGATGGAAAGAGAATAAAGATTGACACATAAGTTTGTTTTTTTAATTCTTCATTTTCTTTGAATTTTATTATTAAATAATAAATGTTAATAAATTCCAAACCCTAACTGAAAGGAAACCGATAATATTTGCATCATGTTTATTATTATTTTTTCTTTAAACGAAAAAAGTTTAAAAAGAAAGCACATGTGGTTTTATTCAATTATTAGTGCGATTATTTAACAACAATTCATCACTTAAACACATGTTAGTTTTATTCAATTATTAATAAGGTTATTTAACTAATAATTCATCACTTAAACACATGTCAGTTTTATTCAAATATTAAAATGATTATTTAACTAATAATTCAAAACTTAAACACATGTCAGTTTGTTAATATGATAATTTAAAATTTATTACGATTAATATCATATTGAAAATAAAAAAAATATTAAAATATATTATCAGTTTATAATAATTCATTTAAAAATGATTAAATAATTTTAATTTATAATTTGATATTTTGAATATTTTAAAATATGTTAGAAAAGTGAGTTGATACAAATATAATGTAACTTATTTTGTATAAATTGATGTTGTAAGTGAATTATTGTTATAGGTAAGTCATGATATAGTTATGTTTCATCTTTTATAGGTTACGACAATGTTATAGTTATGTTATTATGATGCACCTTGATGCTTCTCTCACTTATATTTTGGTTGTTAACGACAAATTTTTTATTTTATTTATATATATATATATATATATATATATATATATATATATATATATATATATCATTAAACAAGAAACGTTTCCACAATCTTACCTACCGCTATCTTCATCTAATATGTTAGGCCGTAAATTCAGACATAATTTAGAGATGGCCTGGATAAAATTATTACATATGATTTTAGCATGACTTTGATGTAAAATTAAAATTCTTTATTCTCTAAAATTTTGATATATTTTAATTTTTAGATTTTAAAAATAAATTGATATTTAACCAATTATCATCTTTTTTATGAGTCAAACATGTTTTTCAATAAATATTAAAATGAGAATTTGTCAGAAAATATAAACAATTCAAATATTATCATATAACTTATTTATATTTAAAAAAAAAGAAATTAGCATAATTAAATAAAAAAAATTATATCCATTTATTTATAAAGTATTACAATTTCACATATAAACAAATATTAATTTAATCTCAAAGTTCATAAACTAAAAACTTATATAACCCTAAATAAATATATAAAATTTTTGAAAATATCAAATACATTAAAATTAATATATATATATATATATATATATATATATATATATATATATATATATATATATATATATATATATATATTTCATCTACATAGAAAAAAATGGAAAAGGGGAGTGGGGCCAAAGCCTCCTTAAAAAAGAAGTTGAAAGTGTAAGCTCCTTTTTCAATGTTATAAAGTTTTGGGTCTGGCCTCTTCGTAGGTCCAAGGCCAACCCTACAGTAGGACCCCAATACCCCACTCAGCCTCCTCATTGTCTCTTGTTCTCTTTTCAGAAACAGCAGCTTCCTCTTCCCCTTTGGTCCCCTACAAGGTGTCCTGTTAGGGCACAAGGTTATCCGTCTCAGAGCTAGCAAAAAACCATCCTTTTCCAGGTAAACTGAGCTTTAGAGCTCCTGGTCCGTTC
>Ga0209589_1007779_pt1 | contig 17049 bp, 12 predicted proteins | sample CowpeawhiteBW_FD_187525 | JGI IMG/M metagenome (GOLD analysis project Ga0209589, IMG submission 187525) | Root nodule microbial communities of legume samples collected from California USA - Cow pea white BW (SPAdes) (version 2) | ecosystem: Host-associated > Plants > Roots > Nodule | place: USA...
TTTAAGAAGTTCACAAAATTAAGTAAAGACTTTGGGGAATTAGATGATAAATTGATAATTCAACATTTTCATCATATTCATACTATGACATACACAATGTATTCTTTAAATTTTAGCACATTAAAATTACATAATACTTGTCTTTTCCAGTTATATAAGAATTTGAAATGTTAATGCAAGAGTCCATAAAAGAAGTAATTAATATACACAAGTGCAAGTTTTTTTTTTAATTTTATGCGGGCTTGCGGGCCGCAGGTCTGCAGGCTCACTATGTTGGCTCGCCCCGCATTTTTTCTGCGGGCCAGACCCTAATTGTCATCCCTACCTATGGGCCAGTCCTTAGGCCCAATTAGATTTGGGGTAGCCCTTAAACATAAGGGCATAAAATATTGGGCCTTACAGGGCCATGGCTTCCCTCCCCAATTTTTTTATTTTTATTTTATATTTAATTTTTTTAAAATTATATATATTTTTTAATTTTTTTAAGTTGTATGCACTTTTTTAAAATAAATAATATTATATTAAAAATTAGTAAAAATTAAATTAAGTATTTTTTTTATTTTATAAAGTACAATAATAAATAATAAAACATAAAATCAAATATATAAAGAAACAAAAATTATTAAGATATTTTTTATTTTCTCTTCCATTGTCTTTTGAGTTTTTCATATGTTGTATTTTTCTCTCATCTTATTTATTTTCTTTTGTTACTAAAAAAGTTAGACATAAACTCAGTATTTCTATCTTTATTTTTCATATTTTCTCTTCCATTATTAAATAAATAAATAAATAAGGTAATGGTTTTTTGTCTCACTTGATAGTGAACTATTTGTTTAACATTTAGCATTATTTTTAATCTCATGACCTCTTTGTATATTCATTTTTATTAATATAGAAGAAGAATTAATGTACTATGTGATTTTTCATAGTCGATTTTTAATTGTAACTTAATTATCATAGGTTTTTTTTAGTAATTATGTCTCTCAACTTTTGATTAGATTATGATAAATTATTTTTTAGTCTTAAACTTATTTTTTAAATAGGTATATTGATGAAAAACAAAAGAATAAATTTATTTTTTTTAAATTGATAGAGAAACTACTAGTGAAGATGAAAATATGATAATATGGTTGCTTATTGCATAACAATGAAATGAAAGCTTGTGAATACTTTTTGAATCAAATGCACGTTAATAAAATGGAAGATGAATATTTTGCAGATAATATGGTTATTTACATCGAAAAAAGTTAACTGAAAATTTTTATTATGATTCAATTACCATGAGTTCAAAAATATGAAAAAAGATAGACATTCCTTTAGATATGTGTAATTTTTTTGATAATTATAAATATACTAGATTATGTATTCATTTTTATTGAATTAGTCACAATAATATTAAATATATAAATTTTAAGTATATTATTTTGGCTCCCCAAAAAATTTTGGTGAAGATCTGCCATTGATAGCATGATTCCATTTATGAACGTAATATGACAAGTTTTATGTGTTAATTGACTTAAGGTAAATATTAATAATGCAGACAGAAGTTGTCATGGTTTGACTCTAAGTGGGTATTTCTAGAGAAAGTATAGGTGAATATGTAGGTAATTTTTTCAGTATTTTTAAGGGCACAAACTTCTATTTATGTTGTATTTACGGGGTCATTTATGTTTCAATTTTGTATGCATATGCAAGTTAAAGTTTATCATATTCTTTTGTAAAAGAGATCATTGTGCTCATAAGTTAGCTAATTTAGCTTTCTTTCACAAAGAAGAACATAAATGGTTTTATATTTTACCTTCATATATTTATTTATATTTTTTCTTCATAATAGTTATAGTTTGTCTATGTTTTATGAAGTATAATTTTTATTATAAGTTTAGTGTGGTCCCACATGTTTTGTATGCTTTTATTTTATTTTTTATTTTTAATAAATTTTTATATGATAACAAATGATTGATAGACTTTGGAGTGTTAGCTAAGATATCAAAGTTCACATTGATGTCTATAATGAATTTATTTGAAAAAAAAAATATTAAAGAGAAGCAATTCTTTTTTACATAAATTCAACAATTAAAAAGATATAGGGAAAATTTTAAATTAAGTATTATTATTGATTACAAGATGGCAGTAAGTAGTATGTCTTTGATGTTTAAATAGGAGTTGTTTATTATCTTTATTAGTTATATTACATTAAATATTTGTAAACGCTTCTCTCCTTTATTATTCACTACTGGAAAATGGGCTTATAATGATAGGTAAAACAAGCTTACTATGACACCTATTCTGGTGTCATAGTTTCATAAGTCATAGAAAATGCACGCTTTTTATGACACTGCAGAAACTTGTCATAGTAAGTCAGACTTACTATGATAGGTGTCCGATTAACAATCATAATAAGTCTAACTTACCACTGTACAAGTTGACGATGATGGGATAATCAATGAACTTACTATAACAATTTTTTGTTAAACCTATCATAGTAAGTCCAACTTACTATGACAGGTAATGCAAAGTACGTCATAATAAGTCCAAATTACTATGATAGGCGGTGCAAACTACGTCATAGTAAGTCATATTTTTTTTTATGATTTTTCTATTTTACCATTTTCCTTTCCATTCAATTCAGATTTTTTTACGTCATAGATTAAATATATTTTTGGCTTTTTAAATTTTAGTGAAAATTCGAATTAATTATTATCAAAATTTTGGTTCAATTTGTGAGGATGAAATGTTAGGGGATAGAGTAAAGTAAAATACATGAGACGGAAATTTCTAATAAAAAGTTGTGTTTATAAGATTCAGAATCCTTCATTATTCTAATTAAAATTGATTACATCACAATCTCAGCGTACTCAGAATGGTGGAGTATCATCAGGTAAAGGTGGATTTTCGCAGAAACATACGTTTTTCATACAATTACATGAAACACATTTTGGACAATATTTTTTACAATCTGAGTCTTTGCTACAACGCGCATCTGTAATCTCTGACAATTCTGCCTCAGATTTCATCATCATATCTGCATGCAAATATATAATACAACAAATCAAAATATAAGCCAAAATAAATTGATTCCAGAGAAAAAAAAATACTAAACATTATAAAAAATAAATCATGGTGAAACATAGAATGGAAAGAAAGTGTGATTTGTGACCTGAAGAAATGATGAAAAAAGCCAATAAGAATGCCAATGTCAGAGAATATTTTCTTGAAGAATCCATTTTGGTATAGAACATCATCTTCAACCTTGCTTTATATACAAAATGAATGATCATATATAGTATGTTCAAAACTTTGACTATCACGCTTCTTAATGATTGATGCATTGATTATAAATATAAATCAGTGATAAAATTAATTGTATTATTAAACATTGTATTGTTATAATGTAGTTTATTTTTAGAAGGTAGTAAATTATTAATAAATATGCATGTAATTTCGTATGACCTTATTAAATACATGTTACTTGCCTTTTTTAGGAGTTTTTAAATGTCTTTTTTAGAAATCCAGAAAGGCAAACATCTTCTGGATTTTAATGAAATATTTATAAAGCTTTTTCATTTACATTTTATATTATAATAAATACATATGTGTAAACTAATCGCCAATTGTTTAAAAGTGTAATTACTTATTTATTACAATTATTATATTTCAAATAAACGAATTATCAAGAGAAAAAGTAATTCTCTTAAAATTAGTCGAATTCATAATTTTAAACTCACTCTCGATTTGCACTTTAATTCATATATATATATATATATATATATATATATATATATATATATATATATATATATATATATATATATATATAACAAAGATTCTTTTTGTTCAGCATCATGTGTTAAATACATAAAAATATTGTTTCGTATTCTAGTACCTGACATGTTGAAGTGAACCAATCCAGCTCACACGGATTGACTTATCATGAGTCGGGTTGAAAATGAATGAACCCAAGTGAGCCAAAAATTTTGCAATCCAGCTTAATCCACCACGAATTTGTAGGTTAATTGGGTTGAATCACCAACCGACATAAAAAAATTATTTATTTATTTATTTTTAAATATTCAAATATTTAAATAATTCTTTAAGAAACCTAGCTATGAGATGATAATCACAATAAAATCAAGAATCAATGTCTTCACCATGCTCATCACCAATATATAATGAATTGTTTCCAAAAAAGTCTCCAAATAGTCAAAAAAAAAAATGACTAATATTACACATTTTTTGTCATGTTATTCAACAAAATATAAATAAAAAAACTACACATTTTTATCATGCTAATTTAGAAAAAAATGTTTATAAGATGGTTGCTTGAGTAATTTACGGTGAAGATTATAGTTAAAGATTGAAGTATTGACGTATATAACTCAACAATTAAATTAATTAAACATTAAAACTATTCAAATATTATTAAGCAACATTTTAGTCTTTAAAAATATGAAATTGTGAACCTATATATTTAGGAGTAGTAAATAATTATTAAAAAAAATTAAAAAAAAATTGTAAAAAAATGTTAGGGGGTTAAGTGGGTCAACCCGTGGGTTAAGTAAGCCGAATTGAGTTCTACTCACTTTTGAAAAAATTAAATTTTTCTCAACCCAACCCGTTCGAACCCATGGCGAGTCGGGTTGACTCACGGGTTGAAATTCGTTTTGATATCTCTACTCGGTACTAATATTTTTTATCAGCATTTTCGTTCCTTATATTACAACAGTCGTGCTTCTTTTAAAATAATTTTGTTGGATAATAAGAAAGATTAAGAAAAGTGCATAAAGCATAAATCTTACCAAAGATATACAAGCCAAAGTCCGAACTTTTATTTGCAAACTCAATTAAAAAGAAACTACAATCCTTTATTGTTGTGATTCTCTCTTGGGATTGTATGAGAAAACCTTACTACTCAATTTGCGGGTGCATTAATACAAAAATCATAAAAAAAAAGGTTTTGATTCACATACACAACAATTGTTGATACCTTTGCAAGCACATGATGCACAAGGACGATGTACACAATCTGGATCGCTAATACAATGAGTGCCCTCAATAGGTTCCCTTGCTTCAGATTTCATACTCATATCTATGTATACAAATTAAGAGATAATAATACATTACATAAAAAAAGTTTTTTGAAAATAACGTGTTTGCGTCAAAAGATGATTCCTAACCTGATACAATAACAAAGAGAACCATTGAGAATGCAAGTAGTGCCATACTACACCTCTTCGTGGTATCTAAAGATGTCAAAATGAATTTCAACCCGTGAGCCAACCCAGCTCATCACAGGTTCGAGCCGGGTTGGGTTGAGAAAAAAATCAATTTTTTCAAAAGTGGATTGAATTCAACCTGACTCACTTAACCCACAGGTTAAACGGGTTCAAGTTGGGTTGGAGGTGGGTTGGCCCACTTAACCCACAACATTTTTTTACAATTTTTTTTAATTTTTTTAATAATTATTTACTACTCCTAATTATATAGGTTCATAATTTCATATTTTTAAATATTAGAATGTTGCTCAATAATATTAGATACTTTGAATGTTTAATTAATTTGATTGTCAAGTTATATACTGTGATACTTTAATCTTTAACTATAATCTTCATAGTAAATACACAAGCAATTGTCTTATAAACATTTTTTTTTCTATATTAGCATGACAAAATGTGTGGTTTTTTTATTTATATTTTGTTGAATAGCATGACAGAAAATGTGTAATATTAATCATGTTTTCTTGAATTATATGATACTTTCTTGAAAACAATTCATCATATATTAGTGGTGAGCATGATGAAGACATTGGTTATTGATTTTACTGTGATTGTCATCTCATGAGTTGCTAAAAAAATATTTAAGTATTTGAATACTTCAAAATAAATAAATAAATATTTTTTCAAGTGAGTTGGTGAGCTTACCTACTTAATCCACTAACCGTGATGAGTTAAAATCATGATGAATCAACTCGTGTAAACCGGATTGATCGACTCCTGAAAACATGATTCTGAGATGAATATTTATAAGTAAATGATGATAGTATGTTCAAAACTTCGACTATCATGCCTCTTAACTGATTGATGCATTGATTATAAATTTAAATCAGTGATAAAAACAAATAGTATTATTAACGTTGTATTGTTAAAATGTAGCATTTATTTTTTGAAGTCGGTAAATTATTAAAGAATATGCATGTGATTTCGTACAACCTTATTAAATACATATTACTTGGTTTTTTAGGATTTGTTTAAATGTTTTTTCTTTTAGAAACCCAGAAAGACAAACGTCTTCTAGATTTTAATAAAATATTTATAAAGCTTTTTCTTTTACTTTTTTATATTTATGTAAAGTAATCTTATTTTCTCTTTATTATATATGGATACGTTTTAGAGGTGAAATTGTCCCGTTTCATTTATCTTTTTTAAATTTTTTGATAATATATAATATTCCCTTTTGTAAGTATACCTTGTTTTCACTTTTAGTATTTTGAAGAAAGAAACCTAAAAGAGGAATAATAAATAATTTTTTGAATATTGTAATTTGTACTGCAAACAAAAGATTTAAATATTTTTCTTTATTTAGAAAAGAGAACTTTGAACCAACTCTTATTTAGGTAGAGAAAGTAAGGATTAGCGAAAAGAAAAATAGATTAAAAGCAATTACTGTTATTTTGAATTTGGAAAAAATGTCTTTGATTTTTTTTGTTGAGTTTTTTTAATATTTAAATCGGATAGAGTATGGATGTAATGTAACAAGTTTCATATATTGATTGATTTAAAGTGAATATTCATTATGTAACTAAAAATTATCCTGATTTAACTTTGGATTTTTAGAGAATATTAAAATGAATTTGTAGGTAATTTTTCTGTTTTATAAGGATACATTATTTATTTTGAATTTGGTGGGAGAGGGTTGAGGATTTGATCAGAAAGTGATTTTATTTAGTCCATCATATTTTTTGGATCAATGAACAATTTTTTAGAATAGAATCGTAGAAGAGGATAATAATTACATTTTTTATCCATATATGTAAGTTAAAAAGTTTATGTTTTTTATGAAAAAAATAATTGTGTTGATAAATTAACTAATTTAGTTTTTATTTATAAAAAATAATATAAATAATTTGATATTTTATCTCTATTTATTTAGATATTTTTTCATAAAATTTACAGTATATCCATGTTCCGCGAAATATATATTTTATCATAACTTTAGTCTGATTTTTTAAGGCTTTGTATATTCTATTTTAATTTTAATTTTTAATAAATTTTCATGTGGGACTTTGGAATGACAGCTAGATGTCAGAGTACACGTTGAGGCCTACGATGGCCTTATCATAAAAGGAAAATATTAAACGGAAGCATTTTTTTTCTTATTTACAGAAATCCAACGATTAGAAAGATACAGAGAAAATGTTAAATAAAATTTAACTATTGATTACAAAATAGCAGTGGTATGTCTGATATTTAAATAGGCGTTGTTTATTATCTTTATTAAATATATTATATTAAATGTTTGTAAACACCTCTCTGTTTTATTATTATAATTTATAATATAATATTAACTAAATTTTTTATTTTCTCTTAATTTCAAATACTAACACTTTTAATACGTAACTTACCGGTCATTTGCAAAGAAAATATGCATAGTATTTTAAAATAAATAACCATAAAAAACAACTAAAACTTCAATAATTAATTATTAATATATTTTAAAAAACTCATTAAAAATATCTAATTTAAATAAACTCATAGTAATAATTCAAAGGTCAAATAAGTTGTTTTGTAGCTCCAAAATTAGCCTCTATTAGAATGTGACGGAAAATTGTGAATACTTTACTAAAAATAACTTCATGTGATTTTAATTTTTATATTTTTGCCATATCGAATATGATTTCATTTTCTTACTTTTCTTTTTCGATTTTTTTAACACTTAAATCTGGTGCAGTAGATTTCTACTGTCATTTCTTGTTAAATTTTTAAAATGTATACATTGTTGAGAATGTTGCATAATGGATGCGTATGTTATTTTGTTTTTCAAAAATAGTGAAATGATCGAACCTTCTCTGTATTTTTTTTTTTAAATTGTTCCATCCTTTTCAAAATAAAATCACATTTTTGTATAAACAAATTGTTTTGGTATTTTTTTATTTCCACAAATCTTTGGATTTTCTTCTTTTGGATACATAGTTATTGCTATGAAGAATAAGAGATTTAAAATAAGAAAAGCTAACTTAATTTGTTAAGTTTATTTTTGAATTAACAAATATGTAAAAGATGGAAAAAGTTGAAATCTATTGTTAGTTTGAACCTTATGTTGCTCTAAAAATTTTGATGATTAACTAACCATGTATATTAAAATATGTAGATAAATTGTAAATTACGTACAAATTTTATACATACAATCCTAGAATGTGTTGAATGTGGATTTTAATGGTTGGAATTGGATTTCTTTTTTCAGATTCAAGATCATTCGGATTAAGTACATATTTAATAACATATAGATGGAATTTAGAATTAGGTAATCACAACTTTTCTTGAATATAATATATAAAACTTTAACATTTTTCTTGAAATTGTCTTTATATAGAAAAATATTAATCGAATATTTATAATAGGCCAAGTTCAACAAAAACCGAGAGCAATCGTAACAAAATAACCAACAACAAAGTTATCAAAGATCAACACCAACATAAACATAACTATTCTAAATATTAAGTATATAAAATTTTGCACTTCTAAATTTTGTTAGCACTTTTATGGTATCCAATTTTAGTGTCAACGCTGTGTTGGCAAAATTTTATTTCGTTTAATTTAAATTTCATTGCAATTGATAGTAAATAATAAAAAATTTGGAAAAAAAAAACAAAATATAATTTTTAATTTGAACAATACATATGACACAAATTTAAATGCCAAATAATTCATCCAACATTTCCTATGGATTATTCCATATGTAATTTGTACACTATCTATTCATCTAACATTACCTACAGATTAAAACATATATAACTTACTTATGAATTATTTCGTTTTAATTTATCTAGCATTACATATGAAATACGTATGTAATTTTCTACAAATTTCATTATCTACGAATAAAATCTACATATAATATTATTAACGAATCTTTTTCAATATGTAAGTGTGTATATAATCCGTGGATAATATTCAATTACCAACGAACTTTATGCATTGTATACAAATTTTGTCTATGAAAAAAAAATCATTTTTTTTGTAGTATTAGATATTTTTTAATTATGTAGTGTATTTTTGATTGATTTAATGGAAGAAGAGGTTGAGAGAAATACTATGCGGATAAATGTTGCGAGAACTGAAATTGAAATAATATAAGTGGAAGAAAATTTAGAAATGCGCATAAGGTATATATAAATCTTTGAAAAGTATACGTGATTCAAGATATTTTTTTATGATGATATTAAATTTTATACAAGTATACGTGATTAAGGAATATTTTAGACCCATCAATTTCTTCTTATGAATAATTTTATTTTCTAAATAGGTAAAAAGTGATAAATTTTGTATTAAAAAAATTATGATAAAGAGTAAAATAATTTATTCTTTTTTCAAGAAGAATATTTGGGAAGAAGATGGAAAAAATATATCTACGTCAACCAATGGCGGATCTACATGGGGTAGGGAGGGGCCTGGCCCCCCCAAAATTTTCATTTTTTTTAGTTTATATATATATATATATATATATATATAATATAAAAATATAATTTTTTTTTAAATTGTAGGTAATGCATATTAGAAATTAATAAAAATTAAATTTTTTATTTTTTATTTCTTTTATTTAAACATAACATTTAATATAAATACATAATAAAACATAAAATTAAATATAATAAAAAATAAAAATATTCAGGTTTAATTTTTCTTTTGGTTCCTGTTTTTATTTAAAAATTGATACTAGGATTAGGTTAATTACACCAATAAAGTAAATTATTCATATTAAGAATCTCAATTTTAATGAAAAGATCATTGATTTGTTTCGAGGAATTTAACGAAATTTATCGTAAAAGACCGAATTACATCAGTTTTTCAAAAATCGGAACCAAATTGAGATTAAAAAAATATTAGAGGACCAATTTAACATTTTTAAAGGAAAGCATGAATCAAAAGAGTAATTAAACCAAATATTTATTGACATAATTTTTATTGTATATTCATTTTTTTTATGAATATAGAAAAAATAATAATGTATTATGTATTAATAATAATGAATATATATTTGTTTTAATAATTACATGTCTTAATTTTTTATTAGATTATGATCAATTATTTTTTAGTATTGCTTACAAAAACGGTATGTTGATAAAGAATGGAAGAATAAATGAATCGTTTAAGAGTGATGAAAAGGAAATTATTGACTAAACCAAGATAGATTCTACTTCTTCACATATGTTGAAGTATTATACTAATCATAAAAAATGTTCAGTTAGAGAAGTCATTTTTTGAAGCATTATACTAATTATCGAATCTAATGATCTCAAAATTATATTACTTTGGCCCCTCCAACACTTTTCGTCAAGATCCGCCACTAGCAACTAGTAACCTAGTTAATCGAAAGTCAACACATGTGACATGTTGAAGGTGACATTCGTTTCCGTAATTCATCGAATGTCGACATCCGTGACCATCACTTACCAGATGTCGACATCTATTTCAGTGAATTTGACATTTGTTTCTACATTCTACCAGAAGTCGACATTCGGTTATCTTCTGTATTGAATGTCTATCTCCAATATATGTATACTTTTTTTTTTTAAATGAGTACCAGATGTCGAAAATGGGTATTCAAAATCACCAGATATCCACATCCAGTTTAAAAATTCTCCCAACGTCTTGCGTATGTCCACATTTGATTAATTAATAAGTATATTGGATGTCGACATCTGATTTACTTCAACACCTTTGTTTTATGGTTTATCAATTAAAACTCAGTTAAATAAATAACAAGCACAATAACAAACAACATGTAAAGAGCAGAAAAACTCATCAAGTCCAAAAAAAAATGACATTTCCAAAATAAATAAGCCAACGACTAACCTGCATGGGCACAACAACTTTAATTAGAAACACAAGTTTACTGGTTAGTGGAAAAGGGGATCACGACTGAGCTTTTTCGTTGTGATGGCAAGAACCACAATGTCAGGGACCACAATGCTAAAGAATAACAAAACTTATCAGAAAATAACAGCGTTTATTTGTTCGGACGAAGTTGGAGAAGAGAGCTTGAGTGTTTTCAAAATGTGAGAAATTTTGGAACTACACTAATATGTGTTCGTAAAAAATTCATAATAATTCATAAAATTTTCTTAATCTTTTCTTAATATTTATGTAAAAGGTCTATTCAGTAATTTTCTTAATTACCTTACCTATAATAGGTAAGGATTTAATTGTCATAAATCTTCAACTTTGAGGTGAGGTTAATGGAGAAGCCCTTTTATTATTGGCACCACTATATAATTGGACCGAAGGAAAACCGAAAAAATACCAGTGTCAAATAAAATGTACACACACATATATATATATATATATATATATATATATGGAACTTTCTTCATTTATCTCATTTTTTTCCTTCTGCACCCATAATGAAAAGACATCCACTTTTCCCTCTTCGATTTTTTAATTTGAAAGTGAAAAATAACTTATGAAAATGGGTTCCAGAGTATACAACATGCAAATAGTTTTTTTTCTCAAAAAAAATGGCTTTCGAATGGGTGAATCTCAAATAAAAAATAACTTTTGAATTGAAGCAATTCAAAAGCCAAAAATGATTAAGAAAAATATTAACTTACGAATTACTCATTTCAGAAGTTATTTTTTTTTTCTTCTGAATTGGACAACTTTCGGCTTTTAGATTGTACACTTCAGAAATTTCTTTAAGCAAAAAAGAAAATAGCATCTGGATTTTTATACTTCCGGGTTCTTCAAATCGAAAAAGACAAAATTAGAAGATACAAAATGGGAATTTTGTTTGTATAATGGGAGTATATATACGGAGGTGTTGGGCACTAGGGTTTGAAGGGGATAAATTCAAATTTCATAATTATTTATTTGTGACATGAGAGATGCTGGTCTGCACAAGATTCTCGTTTCGGCTATTACAGCACAGTCAAAATGAATTTGAAAAATGAGACCAAAGAGAGAAAAATTAAAATTTGAAAACGAAATTGAAAACATCATCCTTACACTAGAATAAAAACCTATTTGGCGTCCCCTTTGGCTATGGTAGTGAAATCCCTTATACGTAAACCTAGTTTGGCTTATTATTGTCAGTTGTTTAAGAAGAAAAACAGAAAATACAGAGTAATTACACCTTTAAAATTCTATCAAGTAGTTCACAAAAATTGTGTATAACTAGTACAATTTTATAGGGAGGAGAGACTGGTAAACAATGAATACAAAATAGATGACAGTACAAAATATTTCAAAAATATGCAAGAGACGAATATAAAAATACAATGCCGATAGTTGTGAAATTGCTTAGACAAGAAATGCCAAATTTAGACAAGTAACCCAAAATTAATTGATAATAACGCAATTTCCTAACATGGGATTCAACGGTAAACTTTTCAATATTTGTAGAAATTTACTTGACAAAAACAAAAGGTATCCAATATTTGACCATCACTTACCATTTCTTATATCCCCTCTCGTATATAGTGAGATGTCTTATTTTTCTTCCTAGTTGAAACTATTCCGAATGGAGTGTGGAAATAGAAAAGATGGCTCTTCATCCAGTTAAAAGCTCTTTATTTCAATTTTCTTCCAAGTATTGTGTTCAGTACCATTAACGTGGCTGGGTAGAATATTATTTTGGCAACCATTAACAAAGACTTTGATAAAAAATAAACATCATAACAGCTGAATTAGTCATTACTAACCCGTAAAATTAGCTTCTTAAAATCATAAAATGTATAATGCTTTAGAATCATATTATGCGACTGTAATTGCATGTCAATATAAATTTGATGTGGGGGTTACAGAAGCATTGAAGACATTTGATATGATAAAAGAAATTTGAAATTTAATACGTAACAGAACGATAATAGGATATTCGAACAATTCAGATAATATATTCACCTATAACATGACTGTTAAAATAGAGTTTCCACATGACTGTTTAAATATATTCACCTATAACAATTTTAGGAAGCCTAAACAGACAGATTCCACACGAATCCCTTGCTTCACACTGTTATATTGTATACTTTCTCTAATTAAAATAAAATGTCGATGAATCTTCTTCCAACTTTTATCATCGAAAAATAAGAATAAGAATAATAATAATAATAATAACAAATATATTTCCATTTAAATAGGAAACGAAAATCGAAAACATCAACACAGTATTAGAGCAAAACGGCTTATTTAACATCAATTTTGACAATGGTAGTAAAATCCCTAATAAACCAAGTTTGGGAAGGAAATACAAAAAAGACATGAAGTAATCCCATCTTTACACGTACATAATCTTATCTCAGGAAATTATGTATAGCAACTACAATTTTATTGGAAGGAAAATAAGAAACAACGAAAATATTAAAAAAAGCTGAGAGTACAAATATTTAAGAAAAGGCGAAAGACGAATTTAATGGTTGTAGTGGATATGTCCTGATGCCATAATTATTAAGTCATAACCCGCAAAATTTGGTAATATTGCATTTTCTTAAACTGTGTCGAACGACTAGGGGATTATCAAGAACTTTATCAGAGTGAAAATCGATTAGAAAAAAACAAAAAATAACAATAACTAAGGCCAATCTCTCATTACATTAAATAAATCGCAATCTTGCATATTCTCATTCTTCTTCTATCAAGGAAACATAACCAAGAGAGACAAAGTTGCGAAGAATTTTGAACAGTCATGGTTTTGTCATCTCTCACCCGCACCACTTCTTCCTTATTGAAACTATTCTAGCTAGCTTCGATGGCAAGCCAATTTAAATTACCTAACCCCAAACCAACAAACTTTTGATAAATCATCAATTAAAGGGATATTCTAATCTCAAATTCTGCCGTAGTATGCAAAATTTTAGACAAGGCCGTAATGCAAACTATCTTATCAGCATAATTAACATTAAATAATTCATTCCCAATAACAAATCCAAAAATTAAGTCTGAATTGGAAATTAAAGTATAGACGTAAAAAAAACTATCAATTCAAAACTCCTTACCATACTCAAGTTGAAATACAAATCCATTTATATGAAATAAGGTCAAAAAGACAGAAAGAAAAATTGTTTAACAGGGTTTCGCACAACACAGAAGCCTAAACTCCTAATTCATGGATCCAGAAAAATTGCTACCTTCGACAGCTTAGGCAGTGGTAGCCGCTCCTCTCTTCCTGGGTGCAGCTTCGGTACCTGATTCAAAACTACCACGTTAGCAAAAACCCTAAACCAAAACCCAAAAGTAAACACTAAAACAGTTAACCGATTATACCCTCTCTGAAGCCGCTCTTGAATCTGCGAGGCACGTGACGCAGATACCTCATTCTTCCCGTTCCAGTGGTCTTTCTCCTAATGGCCTTGACGCTCCAGTTATCTGAAACCATCGACCAATCAAGACCAAATCTATAACACAAACCCTAAATTTAATAAGTAAAAGAGTTACATTTTCTAGTGCGCGCTGCTGGGAAAGCACACGCAGCACAGCGACTTTTCTGGAGGTGGAAACTGCGACGGCCACATCTGACACAGAGGGTGTGGGTCTTGTTCCTCCTCTTACCGAAACTCCCTGTTCCCTTCCCCTGCACTCATGCAAAATCCAAACACCATCAGAATCAGATTCATATCATGTCTACACAGTAAACGTAAAAAGACGATACCATTGATTGTAGCCGCAGAGCACAAACCCAGTTGCCTGAGAGAATTTATATGAAACCTAATTGCTTCGAAAGGATTGAATATATGTATGTCCCGGCACTCTGTTAGGTTATTTTTGTATTTGGGCCTTCGGCCCAATTATATAGCGGTGCCAAACAAAATAATAAAAAAAAAAAGTTGAGTTAATACAAATAGAAAATATATAGAATTTAAGCTATATGCTATCATTAAATTCAATGAGATAAAATTCTCCAAAATTCTGTTAAATATTCATCCAATCATATAAAAAAATATTAAAAATACTTTTAATTTTAAAAGTCATTCTTTTTAACAATTGAAGTTGTTAATTTTCTACTCCTGGCCAATTCAGACCCTTGTTCACCAAAATAAATATTAATTGGAGCAATTTTTACTGAAAATTTACATGGGCCGACAGAATTGTGATCCAAAATTGTGCTGCAACCCAGTTTCATGGATTTAACTGGTTACTCGGATGATTACTCACTCATCAACAGCCCTCCTAACTATAAACGCTTTTAAAAGAAATATGTAATTAATTTTTTTATAAAATAAAGAAAACTTATACTTAAATTTAAAATAAAAAACTTTCAGAAAATTTCAAAGACTTGGGCATAAATTAATTTCAGCTGAAGAAAGTAATTTTAATTTCCCTTTCTTATTTATTTCTCTTGTGTTTACAGAAAAAAATCATTCATATAAAGCCATTATACATTGTTAGAAAAATTAATGTAATTCGTAAATTAATTACTTTTTGTGTTCCATTGTATTTTTTTTTTCTCTTGGAAAAATAATACTTGACCTCTTAAATATTACACTTTATACAAATAAGCACCTTAATTTTATTTCAATTGATCCTCAGATTTCTTTTTTTTTTTTTTTTTTACAAATGAGCAACTTAAATTTTAATTTTATTCTAATCAATTTTTCAAATTTACAGTTTTATAAATAGACTTCAGAATTTTACTTTTGTTGTAATGAATCTTAAAAAACAATTGCTCTAACATATTCGAGTTAAATATTTTAAATTAAAGAATAATAGTTTATTGATATTTTAATTTTTATTACAAATATAATTTTTTTAAATTAAAATGTATTAAAAATATCCAAAAATATAATTTTTTAATGTAGTAGATTTTTGTTTGTCGACACCACCAAATATAAAATAATAATTTATAAAGAGAGATAAAACCGACTTAATATTCCAGTGTACACATGTTTTTTGAACAATTTTAGTGTAACATCCATAAATTACAAAAATGTAATATCAGTGAAAAAACTTCCTACATGAGGACACTTTGACTGAATTAAACATTCAAGTTTGCATTCATTTAAATTTGTATCTCATCTAAATCTGTATTTGAAAAAATAAATTATAGGATAAATAAATTTATGAATTTATTTCTAAAAATAATCCTGTAAATTCATTTGATTTTATATTTTGTTACATCAAATAAAATAACAAATTATTCCTTTTGTAATATATCTCTTATATCTCATATATCTCATATTTTCATAATTTTTTAATTTTTTCAACATTCATAATATTTCACACTATAATTATGTTATATGACTCTTAATATTTCATATTGTAATATGACTATTAAAATATCATAAGTTCGCATCCCAATAAAGTCCACATTAAACTTTCAAGATCAAAAAACGGACTTAAGTGAATATTTACTATATTAAGTATTGTCTATTTTTAGACCTGGTAAATATGTCTATTTTAAAAAAGAATATATGTATATAAAGATAAAAAATTGGAATTATATGTTTTGGAATTATGGAAAAATATTATCGTAATTTCTGAAATAAGTTGTAACACGTAAAATGCATTTTGAAATGGGTTTTTTTAAGCATAATTTTGAGAATAAAATTTTCAAAACATATGAAAAACGTTCGAAACGATTTTATCGGAACAAAATCTTTAGAATAAATTTTGTAAAACATGAAATATGTTTTGAAGAATTTTTTCCACTACATGTTCTCTCTTTTTTTCTTCTTTATCTGCATCATCGATCATGACAGCGTAGATGATATATGATATAGTGAAGGAGAGTAATCTTTTTGGGTTAAATGTGTTATTTTTGTGGTCTATAAACTATTAAGTAATTTTGATTTTAGTTTCGTTTTCAAAGTTTGGTGTTTGGTGTTTGTTTGTGTCTGTGTGT
>Ga0209589_1007780_pt1 | contig 17048 bp, 7 predicted proteins | sample CowpeawhiteBW_FD_187525 | JGI IMG/M metagenome (GOLD analysis project Ga0209589, IMG submission 187525) | Root nodule microbial communities of legume samples collected from California USA - Cow pea white BW (SPAdes) (version 2) | ecosystem: Host-associated > Plants > Roots > Nodule | place: USA...
TATACACTTAACATAACATGTATGTGGAAAGGTGTGGAACTGTGGTTTTCGGATCCAGAGTTACAACTTAAGAACATTGATCTTTCAAGTAATAATGCAACAAAGTAGTCCTCGTAGCTCAAAGGCATGAAGATATGTTGCAACTTCCTTATGATATTCCTTATTTTTATTATTAATGACTGAATTAAATTCTTGAAAAAAAAATCTTAGAATTGGTAAAGCGAGATATAATTCTCAAATCACACTACTTCTTTTGCTTACACTTGTTTTTTATGCACCCATATGTACTTTAGGAGCAATCTTTTTTAGTTCATATGTTCATTTCAAGATCTCTGAGAAACTTTTTCTATGGTCCACACTTCTCTTATACCATAGTTACTAAATTCTACTCAAATGCAATGATTACTATAATTTTTCTAAACAGTTTTCGGTTCACTCTCAAATTCACAAAAATTTGAGAAACTTGATTAGTACCATTGGAAAACATGGTTAACAGAAAACCATAGTCTTTAAGCATATAATTAGATAAGAACAAAATCTAAGAGTACAAAATCAGAGATGAAGTTGCAAAAAGCAAAGAGGAGCACTTGAACAGAATTAGGGATCACACTGTTACAATGGCTGCAGTTGTTGTGGAATCACACTCTGATTGCGGTAGCTATGGCAGTGTCAGAGCTACTACTTGATGGTGGAAAAATAATCAATGAGATAGGGCATGAGTAAGAGAGATGAGATTGAAAGAGGAAAATGAAATCGAAAGCAACAATACAAGAAAACGAAATCAAAAGCAATGATGCAGGGAACAAAATCGAAATTGAAATGAGACGAAATAGAAAATAGGAGATGAAATCGAAAGAGAAAGAGAAATAAAAAGCAAGGAGATGAAATTGAAAGCAAGATAACGATCTTCATTACCTTAAACTTCAAGCAAAAACGGTGAAGCTACGGTGGAGGCACGGTGAGGCTCAGTGGAGATATAGTGGAGGCACGCACGAGAAGGGTTTATTTTCTTACTACTAGGGTAAAAAAAAAGAGAAATAGAAGAGGAAAGGGTAATGGGTCAAGTAATTAAAAATTATGAAAAAGGAGAAAAAAAATAAAGAGGCATTCCCTGGGTTTCTTAAAAAAACCCTAGATAGTTAAATGGGGCTTTTAAAACCTCCACAATGTGTATGTTTTACTAAAGGTTATAATAACCTCAAGTAATAAATCCCATCTAAAAATCATTATTTTTGTAGTGTGTTGATCTTGTGATGAGATGTTACATGCATGTGTAGACATATATGGTGGAATGATAAACCTCTTGTCGCTCAAAGATTTAGTCAAAACTCGATTTCCTCACTAATACTAACTAATATAGTAAAGTGATCAATTAAGGATCAATCTGATATATTGGTAAGGGAAATGAATGATTTATTGAATGTGTTTTGTGAAATGGGGGAAATCTATACAACTATACTGAATTCTATTAAAATAGCATGAATGTATGTGAATGCAAAGTTTTTAATGAAATGCCTAAGTAAATCAGAATGTACCTAAGGTGTTTGATGAATTGTCAAAATGAACTAAGTGTGGGACTATGCATGGTTATGCAATGTTAGTATCTTAAGCATAATATGAACATGTGGAGTGCTTCTAATACACGAATGAAATTGAAATAAACCCCTAGAGTTGAACTAACACAAATATGCAAAAATTAAAAATCTGAAATTGGTTCATTTATATTCATATGCAAAATGTGTAGGGCATGGTCAGATTTCCATATGGAATGGATGAAGTACTGATGTAATGATGCAAAATGAATGGAAATGGTCTCTATTGAATATAGGAACAAGACTCACATCAAACAATTGAGTAAAACTACAATTCCCAAATGAAGAACCCTAATTTACGATTTTAACGAACATATGTGCGAATGAGGAATTGGATGCAATGATTGATGAATTGAGCATGGAAATGGTTCAGAAATGTTACATAGAACAACAAGCTGATATCACGAACACAAATCAATCAGAAGAAACACGAAAACAACAAATTCAAAATTGAAATAAGAATATAAAAGTGCGCGAGTTTTGTAGAATGAGATTCATAAGTCAAGATTATGATTTATGTATGATTAATCATAATCAAACAACCTTTGATATCTAAGTAGAATGACTACATATTCTATGAAGATTCAACTCGATTCCAAGTCGAATTTAGTGTTATGGTAGATCAAAGTCACTCAATCATTCCCACTTGAATCATGAATTCATTTCAATAGCAAAAGAGGTAAAACATCACAATTTCATGATGAAAATGGAAAGGAAGGACAAATATAATATAAAAAACATCTTTACAAAAATTGTATTCAGTTACCATGGAAGAAATCTACAGAAAACAACTACAAGAATGGTTCAAAATGTAGAAAAATGGCATAGAAACAATGAAGACTTGTGGTGGTTCAGGGGTATGGCAGAGAGTGAATATGTGTGTTTCGTGGGTAGAGAATGAGTGGTGCCTGATTATGGTGTGTGGGGATGGCTCGAATGCATTGTGTGTAAATGAATGTATTGGCAACAATCTACATCACTAAAACCTGCAACTGGTTTTCCAAGTTTTTCTAAGTAATTAAACTAACTCTTTTATCCCTAACTACTTTGCAACTCTAACTTGTAATTCAGGTGGAAGGTTTCCGAACAATTGCCACAGGCTAATTCAGGTGAATTCCATTATGTTTGGTGTTGCCTTAGATTCTAGGACTTGATGTAGTGTGTGAGCAAAGCCATGTGGCTCATAATAGCTCTAGCTTCACTTCTCCATTCATCTTACATGTGCCAAGCTTATTCTACACTTTTTGTCCCCTTGATCATGGTGCATCACAACCCTTCATCTCAACAATCCTTCTCGAGGTTAGAATCAACTTCAACACACACTCCTTTCTGCATTTCAAGACTAAATGAACAAGTTAGAACCTACAAAGCAATGTTATGATACAACTAAAATCACCTAATTGAACCAAACATGTGAAAATGAGATTCAAGTGTTCTATGCTTCCATTTACCACTTTTCAGCCATCTTAAGGTCAGCACAAATGTATTTTAATGTTCTAAAACTTTCCCCACATGTGCCATGTCATTTGGAAATGAAAATAAAAAAGTCAACTTTGGGTCAACTCTGGTCAACACTTTCAGCAAAAGTTAGCTATGCCATTTTTAATCAAATTGGCTTATTCAAATTTTTTTCATAGCTTCTTTTGGACATTTGTAGGCTATACTTGATCTTTATATTTGCATCAAACTCAAAAGCCTCAAGATGAATGTTACACACTCTAAACTCTTCCAGAAAGTTTCTAAAATTAGATTACAACTAGACCAACTTTACTTCTAAGCCTATGTATATAATCTAGAAACAAACTAATATGCTAATATCTATTTATGAACCTATCTTGTATGCTAGACTAGATCCGACTAGTAGTACTTCTAAGGATTACACTAAAAATGCATTAAAAACACCTAATTAAGCTACTTTTGCAAAACTATACTAGAAACCTAACTAGACTAATTCTAAGCTATTGACTCCTAATTAACATCTTAACCTACCAAAAAAATGCAATTAGCTAAGGAAAAACTATAGAGATAAGGGACTTATCATGGAACAATATGAATTCTCTCATAAATGGAAAACCAGGTTGCACTTTTACCAAGAGGATTTTGGTAAGTCGGGTAAAAGGCAATTTTGTTCTTCTGTAAAACTTTGGCTTAACATTAAGAAGAGTGCTATTGCATAAGGCTTTAGTGAGTAGGTAAGGATCGTTGCTTGTAAGTCTTATGAAAAGGTGGTGAGAAGTTCTTTCTAAGAGGCGTTGGTGTGCAAGAAAGGAAATGGTCGAGTATGAGAGCATGGTATACTATGTGATATTATTTGATGGTAACATGATTTGGGTGAATTATGTATTATGTTGTGGTCATGAGGTGAGTTGTAGGATATCAAAATATGGTTGTATATTGTATTTTTTTTTTGTTAAGCTCACCCTTGCAATTGTTGTTTTTTTGCGATGATTGTATAATGTGTGTATTATACGAAAGCATATGTTAATGCAAATAATAGTGGAATTGTGTAGATGTGATGAGACACGATTGGGAGAACCTTGGGAGATTTGGAAGGCTTTTGCAAATGGATTTCGAACTTCATTTTGTAATGGACTATTTAAAGAGGTTTGGAAAAAAATTACGATGTTTCATTTGAATAAATTTGGACAAGTATTTACGAAGTAATTTTCTAAGTTCTTAAGTGTAGGATGGTATCATAGTTTTGCTTGATATTGAAAACAATTTCACGTGACATTTTGGGAGGGATGTTACAAAGAGGGGTTTAACTCTTCATGATAAATGAAAACATTACAATGCTTTGAATGTCCATCCCTTTGATGTTCTCTAAAGATGTTCAAGAAATACAAATAAAGGTTTCTAAAACCTCTGGACTAATCTAGGAAAATCTCTATCCAAAACACTCTCTTGAATTAGAGGTCTAGCTATGTATTTATGAACTGTTCAAGGTGGTGCTCAACTACACTTGCGTGACTTAGTAGTAAAGGTTTCCTTTTAATATGAGTTTCTTTTGTGGCTTTGCCTAATGCTCTAATGCGCAACTCCCAAGATAACTTCTCTAGGATGGAGTTTTCATTGCTCAACTACAAGTTTAGTGCTTGAGGTTTCCTCTTCCAATGGGTTTGCTCTTTATGGCTTAACCCCAATTTTGCTGCTCAGTCGTGTTTGTAACAACTTAGCTCAAATTGTAGTATTTTCATTCAATTCTTCTAATTTTCCTTTGATTCTCTCTTCTAATGTTGTGACCTGCAAAACAAACTAAATTTGAGTGAATTTTAAAAAATTATCAATAATCAAAACAAGATAAGTGTTAAAATCATCTTAAAATTTAGTTGAATTGGGCAGTTATCAACACCCACAACCTTAGTCTTTGTTTGTCCTTAAGCAAAGTAAACTTATGAAGATTCGAAACATATTTTCACCAAAAGGTTGGCCAAAGGACTAAGTACAATTGTTCTTTCTAATAAAAAACAATCCACATAAGGTTCATCATGAGTTCATTCAACTCTTTCTAGAAAACACACATGCAGGAATTTTTACTGCTTGAGAGTATGCAAAATTGCTCATATTTGTGTTTGATCATCAATGAAGCTCGCAACTCATTATCTACGCTAATTATAGACTTTCAAGTTCTTTCTAATTGCCACTTACACACAATTGACATGGATCACAAAGGTCTTTATAGGCTTGTAATGTGGCTAGGCTACAAAGGAATGTGGTTTTTTAAGATAGGCAAAGCTCATTGATAAAATGGATTAAAACAACATACATATATCTTGCAAGTATTTGCATCTCCTTTATAACCCTTTTCTTGACATGTTTTATACTTTTATCATTTTAGCTCATGTCTTCTTTTTTCTCTTTTGCACCATTTTTTTAGTACCATGAGCTTTTAATAGGTGCATTGAAATCAACTTGCTTGAGGTCTTATATTTTCTCATCATTCTTAAGACCTCTTATTTGATTTTTAGTTGCCATTTTGTACTCAACATCCTCCTCCCCTTGCCTTTAATCACACATGCTACTTTCCTCGTTCTTTTGTCAATGAAAAGAAGGGCAGATTTGAGAGTGTTGCAGGTTTAAGGTGTATGTCTTTCAAAGCTAGGGTGCAAATAGGATTTGTAAATATGTTTCTAAGTTGGATGTTTAGCTACGACTCAAAACTTTTCATCAAAAAAATTCATTGATCCTTTCCATACCTTTCATGTTTCATCTTAAATGAGAGACTTGACACAAAAAGACAACAAGGTACATTACAACTTGTTTTCTCTCATAACTCTCATTGTTTTTAGCTTCTCTTCTCACCAAGTTGGTTCACTCATCTGTGCTTTTCTCTCACTATTACTCATCCTAGTAATGCGTGTGATCTATTCAATTCACAAAATTCCATGTTGTCCTTGTGTTTTCATGTCTTAAAGATGTCAACATATTGGAACAAATTGCTACTAGTTATTTTTCCAACCAATTTTTCAAAAGATACTTTGAGCAAGCTTCCAAAACATATGAGCATATTCACAACCTAAGCAACTATAGCTTGCTCAATCAGAACAAATTGTCAACAAATTAAAACCAAAGGCATGAAATTTAAAATGCAGAAAAATAAAGTGTAGTATATAAAAACAAAACTAGGTTTTGGGATTGATTAGTAGGATGAGTATGGAGACGATGACGAGTATGAAGACGGGGATGAGACAAATATGTATATACCCATTCCTCTTTCCATACCCAATTTAACAAATCAAGTATTATCAATACTCATACTCGTAACCAGTTAATATAAGAATTCTCTATCAATGTCTGGATGGATTCTAATCTTGTGTTTGGATAGGGAATTTCTCAACTTCTAAGATATTCAAATACATTGATTTAAATTAATCCTATTTGAAATTGTTTCATTTTTCAAATGTTTTATTTAGCTAAGGAAATTAAAATTTAGAGAATTTTTATTTTCTTATTTGGATAAAGTATTTCAGTTACCACTGAATTAAAAAATTATTTAAATGTCAAATAATGGTTAGAAATTAGAAAATATGAACATTGATAATCTTTTAATTGATTGATGATAATTTTTATAAAAATTTCTTTCAGGTTTTATATTTACGTGCAAAACATTTAATTTACGTAAATGAAATGTTAGATGGAGTCAAGCTGAAGTAAGATAGTACTAAGTCGAGCTCATGCAAGTTGGGCGAGTCAGTCTATGTTAGATTCATGCATTGAGTCAGTTTGAGCGACTTGAGCCAAGATGGGTTGTACCTCAGTCGAGCCAAATTGGCCAATGCCCAACTTGAGGCGAAATGGCTTAGACCCGAGTGAAGCTATGTTCAAGGTCAAGTTGAGTCAATCTGGACCTAGGTTAAGCTAAGTAAGTTCAAGCTCAGATTAAGCCAAGTAAGTTTGAGCCCAGGTTGAGTAGAGTAAGGACAACCATCATTAATACACTCAGGGCGGGTCCATGTTCATGCAAGTTAGAGCCAACCCACGTTTAGTCGAGTTGGGCTAGGCCTAAGTCGTTCCTAGTCTGATTAAGACCAAGTTGGGCCAAGTCCGATTAAAACTAGGTTGAGTTGAGCCATCCCAAGCCCAAGTTTAGTATAGTATGCTCAAACCTGGATTAAGCATGAAAGCTCCAGGACAACTCAAGTGGATTCGACCCGAGCGAGCTAAGACGCGAAAGGTCCACATTAATTCAAGTCAAGGTCGACCCAAATTTATCCTAGTTGGTCTAGGCTTTGGTGACTATGTCTTGCTCAATTAAAAACGAGTCAAGTCATGTTGAGTGGTGTTGGCCCGAGCAAGTTGGATTAAGCCAAGTCAACTCAAAACCACTTTGAGCCATCTTAGCTCGAGCCCAGGTTGAGCTAAGTCAGCCTAATCAAGTTGGGTCAAGCTAAGTTAGCCCAAAAACCAAATTGATCTATGTTAGCCCAAGCCTAGATGAAGCTGAGTCGGCCCAAGCAAGTTGGGTCAAGCAAAGTCAACCCAAAACCACGTTGAACTAAGTCAACCTAAGCCCAAGTCAAGTTGAGTTGATCCATGCTCGGTCAAGCTAAGTTAGCTTAGGTTGGTCAAGTTAAGTCAATCCAGACTTAAGTTGAGTTGAGTCGGCTCAAACATAGTCGAGCTAAATCAGTTCAGCCTAATTGAGTCGAGTTAGTTAGTTGACCTGAGTCTATTTGGACATAAGTTAGCCCGAGTTGACTCGAGTCCAAGTCATGTCGAGTCAGGGTGAGATCACATTCATTCGAGTTAGGCTAGGTCTATATAGACTCTAATAAAATTCTAGAATTTCATTTCCTTTCAAAATTATCCAAACAACATATTTATATTATAAAACATTTCAAATTTTCTAAAAAAATACCTTCTTCATAAGGAACAAATTCATTTATCATAGAAATCTTCATCGGTAAGAAACCCCAAATAAAACAACAATAATCAAAAATAGAAAAGAGATGAAAAATTCAAAAATAGGATGGTTAGTGCGAATTATATTTATCCCTCATCATACTTTTGATAAGTGATTTAACCTTTGAAAACGAAAAATCATTTTTACAAATTTGTTGTTCCAAAATTAGTCGAATAGGACGGTGAACGAATTCCTGAATACAATTGCCTATCATAAGCTTTACAGAAATTCCTAAAATACAATTTAAAAATCCGCACATATTATAATCCAGAAATGAATATCTCTCGTACATACATTAGTATATTGTAACCCATCTCCACTTCCATAAATAAATGAGATAAAACTTTAGACATTTAAGTCTACTTTTCATATAAGAAAAGAAACCCAAAACATCCAATAATCATCTACCCTTTTAACATAAAGAATCTTTCACCCTTTGAAAACTGAAGCTCATAAATACCATTTCCCTTATAACATAAGAAAGCACATTTTATGAATAAAACTCAAACGAAATCTACTGGATAATACTCTAACGAACCTATATCTTAAAAAAGATAAAGTTCCAAAGAAACCCTAACCCAGAAAGGAATCAATGATATCTGGGAATAGGGTAATGCAATCAGTTGCAAAAACTTTTTCTTTTTTTTGTCTTTTGCTCTCTTCACATTGTGAGGTTCTAGTGAGAGAAGACATTCGGTACCAATAAATTATGAACTGGTCTATATAAAAAAAATTAAAACATCACTTTCGATCCAAAACATTAAAATTAATCTTTATCTAGACAATGTTTTCATTTTTTTATCCGCCGTAAAACTTCGAACTCACCTTCGATTCTTAATACATATAAATCTAAGAGTCACTAATTTGGACACATTGATCAGTGATGAGAAGGGTCTGGACCACCTGGACTGAGTCGATTAGGCTCATAATAATCTTTATCTAGCAATTGCTTCCTTAGCAAAATTTCCTTCAAAAGCTGTTTGGTGTGGGAACTCTTTGCTGCAAATGCATTATTATGGCTTTGATTTGTGCTTGAGAATGTGGAAGGTGGTAGAAGACGAGCTTCTTGGGAGATGAGAATTGACGTGAAGAGAAGAAGGACAAGGTATAATGTTCTCAAACATGCCATAATGATAAAAGTAAACAAAGCGTATGGGAAGAAACTAAAGAAGTGATAGTGAAATATATAAAGAGGCATGGCCACCTTGTCAAGTATCAAGTGATGTGATGTGAAAGAAAAGCCATCATTCAGTGGACAACAATATAAATACCAGATATGATAAACATGAAAGAGTACATTAGAAAAGAAAGAAAGTAATATATGTATTCGGCTTTCTATATTTGATGCAATTTATTTTTTATTGAAATCATTTACTAACCTTATTGGTAGAGTTTTCAATCCACATAATTTTGATGTTTCTATTTTAAGTAACTGTGTGATTTGAAGTCGGGAATTCTGTCTATTTTTATAAAGATGGGTTAAATATATTTTTTTATCTTTAAATTATTATAAGAATTATATTTTATTTTTAAATTAAATTATAAATTATTTTATCTTTATATTTTGTAAAAGTCGTCTAAATATATTTTTCAAGAGATAATATATAAATATTATATTATAATTAATTACGGATTTTTTTTCTCAAGAAAATATTCTATAAATTGCCCGTCAAAATGATATTTGTCTGATTTTACAAAGTACATGATTAAATATTTTATAATTTAATTAAAAAATATATATTTTTATAATAATTTGGAGACGAAAAGAGAGAAGAATATTTAATGTATTGTTAATTTTAAGATAATTTGAAATTTTATCATTGTTATATTTTTAAAATATGACTACAAAATTTAAAAAGAAAAGATCTATTTGAATTAATTTTGATCTTAACTTCTAAATTAAGTTAAACCATCGAAACAATTGGTATTATTTTCCTAATTTCATATCCAAAAAATGAAAGCACCAAAGCAAATCTTGATCATATTTGTGAGATTGATCAGTTAGAAACATCTTTTGTCGGAGTCAAATTAATGAGTCAGCACATGACTAATCAAACTTTGATTTTCCATCTGCCTAATTGTTATGAACATGAATGACCGGCGTACATCACTCACTTCAGTTTTAGTTAAAGTAAAACATCAATGTGATATTTTAAAATATTAATGTCGATCAATTTTTCATTGTTGATGATAGGAAATTATTAATTCAACTCACGAAATTTTAATAGGAAGATTACTATGTAAGCATCTAGTATTTTTAAAATTTTACCACAGCTAACTAATATATAAACATATATATATATATATATATATATATATATATATATATATATATATATATATATATATATATATATATTGTTTTGAGAGCCATATCTTTTATAATATTTTAATTTTTTATCTCACCTAATGTTATGAATTTAATTGTTTTATGTAATTTTTTCATTATTAATTACTAATTAATTTATTCTGGAATTGTTATTATACTTATTAATTAATTTAATTTATAAAATTGTAGAATAAGAAAAATTTGACCTTTATATTTAATAACTTCAATTAAAAGTTCATAGCATTTATGTTGGAGACAACTTAATTAGAAAACAAAAATAAAACTACGCGAGTTAAAAAATTAAAGTTTAATTTTTTAATCAGAAATAATATAGTTATTAATAATTTCAATATGAAATTTTAGCTTCCATATAAAATTATTTAATCTAGTGAATCATTTTTATATAGTTATTACAATATGTTGTTAGTTTCCATCTCAAGCTTTTTGTAAAATTATTTTTTTCTAGTTTTATTGTTATTTTCTGTAAACATTTGAAAAAACAATTGTCGATAATAAAATGATGTTCTCACCAAGTTTCACATCATGAAAAGATGGCATTATCATGTACTACTTAAAACAATTTATAACATAAGGTAGCAAAATGGCGATCCTTGATCATGTGGTGACTTAGACTTCGTCACTTCCATTTTATTTGGATTTGAGGATGAGTTGAGAAAGTTGAGAAAAGATAAATTTGAAAGAAAAAAAAAAGTGAAAATTTAGGTTATTTCGATTAAGGAAAAACAGAGTGAAAAGTAAGAAAAAAAAAAAAGTTTACAAAAATTTGTGAGTGTTTTTAGGGGTGTTAAAAAAATCATTTCAATTGATAAAATTATAATAATGTATTTTTATCTTATGGTTAAAGTATATTTATAAATATTTAGTTCTTATATATTGCATATTAAGTAATTAAATAGTTTATTTAATAAGATAATAAAATTCAAATTATTTATTTATGATTATAATATTACTTATTTTAGTTATTTATAATATTCGAAAACTTTCTTCGCTATTTTGTGCTGAATGAATTGGAATATTTGTAAGAGAATTATGGTCTAGTTTTTTATATTGTTCTTATTGAATTCTTTTTTTATTTTTTTCTTAGATTCATGATTTCAATCTTTTCAATGTTGGAAATAAACACAGCCTGAATGATAGATTAAAATTTGGATTCTTTGTTGGAAACGTTGGAAATATTACTTATTTCTCTCATCAATACAAACAAAAACACATATTTTCTCTCAATTTTCATTTGAAAACCATTTCTTAGGAAACACTTGTAAATTTTGTTATGAATAATAGTTTGCAATAATTTGCTACCAATTTTTTTCAAAATATTTTGCATAAAATGTTTTTCGTAAAAAATTTTGTAGAAAATATTTGCACATTTTATAATTTTGTAAGAAATAATTACCTAAGAAGAAATTACCCACCAATTAAGATTCATAAGACAAATAACAAGAAAAAAAATTGTTCTGCAAAATTTTATAACAAATTTGTAGGAGAAATATCACAAAATATTAAAAATTCTAATAGTGGTTGTATCTTCAAAATATATTGATGGACACTAATTTTGATGATTTAAAATATAATAAAAAGAATTTTTAATATATCAATATCAGTATATTTTTAATGTCTAGCAGACGAGAACACCAATAAACAACGAAGACTTTATAAAAATTATGATAACCAATATAGTAATCCTTCTTTTATTTTTAAAACATAAAATTTTGTTCATCATTTAGCCTAAAGGTTATTACTAATTCATTATTAGCTTTAGTTTATTAATTAACTCAATTTTAATATAATAGAAAAAAATTAGATTATTTAAATTTAAGCAACATTATTACCATAGTTTTATTTATTTAGTTAAATTTATTAGTTTGGATTTACATTTATGGAATAAGACATTTACAATTTTCTCTCATTTTCCTCTTTCTTTTTACCTTTTTTCTTCTTTTTACATGCAAATTCCCTACTTTGTCAACTCACTATAATTAGGATAAGCTAAGATTTGTCAATCCCTATCAATTGGTTAGTCTTATCCATCACTTCCACATTCATGAGTGGTGGTGGGAGAGGGAAAGGAACTCGGAAAATATTTATATGGACTCTAAAAACGATAGTTTACCTATAGAGAAAAGATAATATGGATTCATAAAAGTGTTAAATCATTAAAAGTATTACATAATTAGATAATAATACTATTATAGACTTAAAGTAAAAAATATTAAAACTTAGTACAAACTACAAGAAAAATAGTTATCATACTTGAAAAAAAAATGTTTATCTAGTCAAATATTAAAATAAAATAAAGGTTTATATATTAAACTAATTAATTTCCAAGTTCACATCCTTCTTTCCTTCCTTTTTTTTTTAAATTTCAGTAAATGGATTCCGTTAAGTGTCCTCACAATGTTTTAGAACAATAATAACATGGTAGGTTAGTGGTAGGTTAGAATAATTTCGATTATACTCTTCTAATATAATAATTTATACTCATTATGTCTCATTTTCTGTCTGATAACATGTATATCCTTAAGATAGCATGTATATCAATATCCCAATTTCACTTCGTCTCAGATATTGATTAAATATTTTGTTAAGAACATAAAAGTCACGCCAAATAAAAAAATATTTTATCAAACACTTACTGTCAAAATGACACTTTTTTTCTTTTAATGTTAAAATTTAAGAAAAAAGAATTATGACATCATAAAACTTATGACACTGTTATTTACATGGATTTGGAACAAGCCTTTGGAGAAGTGGATAGATTTTGATGGCTTTGAAGATTTGTGATGAACGTCTCTGAAGGCCAAAACATAGGAGAAGATCCACATGTAAAAATTTTTCCAACGTTCAAATTAGCAAGAGTGTTTTTAATAAAAGAGAGTATGAGAGAATTCTATGTATTTCCTGATGAAATACCATGTGTATTTATAGGGTTTCTAAGCTCTCTGATTTATGCGATTAAAACAGATAATATCAAGATGATATCAAATAATATCAAGAAATAACAACTCACCGTATATATGATACTTAGTAAAATAATATAAATAATGTGATACCTTACTTGATTAACGATATATTTTGTAGATATATGGTATTAAAGAATATCAAAACGTAATCAAACTATCGAGATTTGGTCATATATTATTAATATATGAATATTTAAATATATATTAGAATATTATTTAACCAATTTCCACCATGACGCTTACCTCCTATAACCTTTATAGATAAAGATTTTTGTATATATGATCTAGATCAGGACGACCGAATGGTCGTCGATGCAACTATTACCAATTGGTGTGTACACAAAATCTTGATCAACTAAGGAAACTTGATTGACATCTTGGCACGCTTTCAAGAAGCTCGATGTCCCGACCAACTTGATCCAACCATATCCCAAACCCCTACTCGGTTTTGCGGAGAACAAGTCCACTCCAAAGGTTATTTTGACTTGCTAACAACCTTTGGAACACTAGAAGCCTATCATAGTAATTGTGTGATACTTCCTAATGGAAGTTGACACTTCCTACAACATCCTTGTCAAGTAGCAAACAATGAATAAGTTAAGAGTCGTTGTGTCTACTCCACACATGGAAATGAAGTTCTCAACAAAGGACATTTCAACTATCATTACCATCAGAGCAAACCCCAAATAAGCAAGGACCTACTATTGTCTAAGTTTGAAAGTAGCACCATATGTGCCTTTACCAGCTTGGTGGGCACTAGCATTTCAGCCTAGATGACAACGATAAAGCAACCCGATTCTCTACAGATAGAGCCACAACGTGACGAATAGTGCAATCACATTGGCCATTGTTTACAGATCACTAACAAAGAAGCTGACTTAGATGGCAACACTCTCGATCTTGATCCTAAATTAGAGTTCCCAAGTCACAAAGGTTTGTGACAGCCTGGACTAGCCGATTCTAGCTAGATAGTGGGCGTTCTCAAATAGAATGCGAAACAATTTACATGGTGTTCGACCGACATGCCAAGCATCGATCTCGGCTTCTTATGCCACCATTTGTCCATCTTGCCACAATCCAAGCATGTAGCCCAAGGAAAGAGAAAGCTAAGAAAGGAACACCAAACAACTATCAATAAAGATGTGAAAACCCTCCTCAAGGTTAGGTTCATCAAAGAAATCAACTACACTAGTGGCTCACCAATGTTGTCAATGTAAATATGGTCAGTGGCATCCAACATTGACTACACGGACCTCAATAAGGCATTCCTAAAAGACATGTATTTGATACCAAACATTTATCAACTTTCGGACAACACGGCGCGATATGAGTACTTAGGTTTCCTGGATGTGTACTCAGGGTACAACCAAATTTGGATGTACCCATCTAAAAGGTGAAGACAACCTTCATGACATAAGGAGCCAACTTCTATTACAAAGTCATGAACTTCAGTTTGAAAAACGCGATCACAACCTACCAACATTTGATGGACAATGTGTTTGTCGAACTCATTGGGAAGATAATGGAAGTCTAGTAGATGATATGGTCGTAAAATCCACAGTTGCGACTAACAAATCAACACACCTGTTGTTGTCTTCGAAAGGTACACTGCCATAAATGCCATAAATCAGTAACGGAACACTGTACATGTGGCACTATTTGTATTATGTTGCATTGGGGTGTGTTACGTACGTGTACTGTACATTGTTCTGTTACTGATTTAAACGACGTTACAGAAAAGGACCAAATAAAACATGAATTGCAAAAATGAGGACCATTTTAAACATTTGATAAAAATGAGGACCATTTTAAACATTCTCTCATAATGAAGACCATCCGCAACAAACACTACGAAAATGAGGACAAAAAATGTATTTAAGCCTATTTTCTAATATGATATTTTCATCCATTGGTAACGTGGTTCTTATTGATCTCACCTTAAATTCATTAGGACATCACTAATTTCTGTAATTTTTATTATGACAATATCTATTTACTTAATTCTTAAATAGTTTATTTTCTTATTATTATGAATAAGAAGTATAAAAAAAAGTATAAAGCGATATCTTAATATAGTGTGGAAAATAATTTTATTTCAATTCTCATATTTAATTTTTTCCTTAAATTTAAGTACTTACCTCTAAATTTTTAAATAGTTCAAACTTTGTATCCTAAAATTTTATTGATAAATATAATGAAATTTTGATATGTTGATATTTTATACATTTTGAGATGATCAATTCTCACATTACGTGTATGGTGAAAGAGTATAAAAGATTGTTTATGATAATGTTAAGTTTAGACAAATAGTACACCACATTTTTAAAATGGTGTTTAGACTTAACTGTTTTAATGATTTTCTATTCTTCAGTTTTATTGGGTTTATATATAGAAGAGTTTATGTCTATGATAGATACATTACTTTTGGCAAACAAAGTCTTTGTATGTAACCTTCCAATTGAACACAACCACTTTCCTTACGGTGGCACAGCAAATTTTTGTCTCCATATCAAACCTTCCACCGATCTTGATATAGCTGGATTTTCTGATGCAGATTGGGCCACTAGCATAGATGATAGGAAATCCATAGCAGGGTAGTGTGTTTTCCTTGAAGAGACATTAATCTCATGGGCCTCAAGAAAACAAAAAGTACAGAGTCAGAATATTACAGAGCTTTAGCTGACCTAGCAGCATAAGTAACTTGGATCAGATCACTTCTAGATGAACTGAAATTTCCTATGCCTTGAAAGCCAGTTTTGTGGTGTGATAACTTGAGTGCTAAGGCACTGTCATCCAATCCAGTGATGCATGCTCCGTCTAAACATATTGAGATAGATGTTGACTACATTTGTGATCAAGTGCTTCAGAATCAAGTCACAATAGCCTATGTGCCCACAGTAGATCAAATTGCAGATTATTTAACCAAACATCTCACACACACAAGGTTCAACATCTTGAGAGACAAACTTGGGATGACTGAGTCACCTTAGTTTGAGAGAGGGAGTTAGAGAAAGTTTTGATTCTAATTATTAGAATCAATACTAGAGATATTATGTCAATATAATATTATTCCAATATCTTTGATATTTTATCCTTCACATAACAATAGTTTGCATCAAATTCAACAAGAGTGTTATTGTCTGCAGTTAGCTCAGACACACTCAACAAATTTTTTGTTATTTCTGGAACATATAGAACATTATGCAAGTTGAGGTTATTGAGCCACCCTGATGCCACCCACCAAGCTTGCACCTTCCCTTAAAAAAACTTTATATACATGCTTGCACAATATCTTTCTCCCTTAAAACATTTTGGTTGTGAAAATAAAAAGTTCTTATAATAGTTAAATTTAGGTTTAGTTACTCGTTTGATCTCTACTTTGGTTGAAATATTTTAATGTGGTTCAAATTTTAAAAAAGTTTAAATTGTATTCTAACTTTTGAAAAAAATATTTCAATTAGGTCCCTTAAAGAAATACTAACTACATTAACAATCATGTCATGTGTGTGATTTTTTATAATTTTTACTTTTTAATATATTTTATTTTTATTTTTTGGAAAATTTATTTGTTACCACGTGTACACGTGACACTATTTATGACATTGTCACATATTAGTTTTAATGTCAAATGTGTCAATATCAAATGTCATTGTTTTAATTTCAGTTTAATTCTTTTATATATATATATATATATATATATATATATATATATATATATATTTATTTTTGTCTCTCTGTCTATC
>Ga0209589_1007783_pt1 | contig 17045 bp, 13 predicted proteins | sample CowpeawhiteBW_FD_187525 | JGI IMG/M metagenome (GOLD analysis project Ga0209589, IMG submission 187525) | Root nodule microbial communities of legume samples collected from California USA - Cow pea white BW (SPAdes) (version 2) | ecosystem: Host-associated > Plants > Roots > Nodule | place: USA...
GTATTTCTTCTATTTATAATTTTTATTAACATTTTAGCAAATCATATTATAATAGTATGTTTAATTTAGTTTTTATTGCTATAATTAGTTCATTACTATTTTTAATATATCATATATTATGCTTTATTTAGGTCATTATTATTGTGTTTTAGTTTATTATATTATAATATAATATATAACTGCCGACTATTGTAAGTTAAAAAGTGACCAATTTAAAAATACCACAGAAATGTTGGACTCAAATTGATGCCCAAGCCCCAAAACAGATGAGAAAGGAGAAAAATACACCCAAAAGCCCTCGGGAACCACGAGCCATCCATTTCTGTTATAGTTTGCACCACCCCTTAAAAGTGAAACATTAAGTCCCAGAAGCTTGATTGCAGCCACTCCAACAGCAACACTATAACACGTGATAGAGTCTGTTCCTGTATCTCAACCCCACTCCACCCTGCCCCACCACCACAATGGTGACCACTCTGGTCACTATTGATAACATAGGCTGAAAACTGTCCTCCCTTTTGGACTGAGCAAAGATGATTCAACTTGGACCAGAAGATAATTTGATATATGGAGTTATACAATCAAGGGCTGCATAGAAAGGGTGCTCCACAAGTACACAAAGCAGCTTCGGGTGAAGAGAGCAACACCAAATGACAATACCTTTCCTTCTGACTTGAGGACAAGAAAGCTTCTTAGGAGGGTGGTATTGATGGAATCTGTCTACCCAGGCAGACCATGATTCAATTAATCCAATGATTACTACGGCAGGAACTATTCCTATCTTACTAGACTATAATAAGAAAGTATCTTTTCTCTGAATTTTCATTCTGATCACACTTGCTAAGATAAATTTATTTCTATCAATATCTTGCATATAAAAAACCAAATTGTACAATTTGACCTTCTAAATTATAAGACAGTATCTCAACCAACTAAATTGAAGTCATACCTGACAGAAGTTCTTCAGGTTCCTTTGAGCAGCAGAAGAAGAATACTTAGGAAGACTGGTAGAGAACTGCAAAAAATAAATGGAAGGTCATCACCTGATAAATTATAAATATAGATCCTCAAAAAATAAAGTTTAATTTGGTCAAAACAAGAAAAACCCTGTACACAGAGGGCTTGTCATCTAACAATACTGTTTAGGATGTGATGCGTAGGAAACATAACAGGCGTACTCTAAATAAGTTAGACTTATACCTGCCCATTACGAATGAGAGAAACCAGGATATACTTTTTGTACGCTTCCACAGCTATAGCATTAATGACAGACATGGGAGCAGTTACAACCTGAAAAATATATAAATGCTGAACTAAAAGGTTGATTCGAGAACAAATCATGAATAACACAAATTATAGATTATGTAGATTGCTTACATTATGCAGAAGGTCCAATGCTTTTTGAAAGCACTTCATTCCAATGCATATCATTCCTCTGTCAGAAGGTCAAAAGTCAGACAATATGAAAAATGCTTCACTAAGAGCTCATGACAAGAAGTATGATCTAAAGTTATTAAATATTGACAAGTATTCAAAGTACTTGTCAATCTGATCCATGTGCATTTCAATTTAACCATGATATAAACTTGAGATAAATACAAAAGGAATAGAGAATAAATTTGAGTCGCAATGGTGGGTGCCAGTTTAACTATCCCATTCTAACCTCTGTAAAAATACATCTCATCACCATCACTGTTTCAATTATTAATTAAATAAATCTTTTACAAAAAGATAAAAATCACAGCAAAGAAAATATGATATTATCAATGTAAGGACACACATTGTAAGGGTTTACACAATTTAACACTTGAAATTGAGATATTCCCATGTTAAAAAAATAAATAGTAAATAAAAATATTAAAAGAGTAAAAACAATCAAATGTAGGTCCTAAAAACTATTTGATTTAATGAAACTAAAGTTTGTGTTTCTTCAAATGTAATACATCATTTGAACAAAATTACACAAGAAACAAATGCGTAATTGAGGTTGCAATAAGAGAGAAAATACTTAGGAATCTGAGTGATCGAGTGAACTTCATAAGTAATGAACAAGTTGAACAACAATTCAGACAGAATGACAAATTATGTAGAAAGAAATAAGGGTTTTCCAAATGAAATGAAACTAAAGATAAGAGAGAACACTGAAAACAAGTTTATCAGGTTACCTAATAAACTACAAGTGTTTTAGTAATTTAAAACAGGAATGGGTATGAGGACGGGGATATATATAGGAATGGGGACGTGACAGATATCTACATACCCATTCTCATTCCCATCCTCAACTTAAAAAATCAAATATTACCCATATCCAATAAATGTTAGGATTTACAATCAAAGTCAACAGAGTCAAACAATACTCATAGGAATGAGTTTGTTTGACATCCCTAAATTTGAGGGTGATTCCCTCCCTTAGGATCTCATGCTTATCATGGCATACCAGATTTCATGTATAATGAATGTGAGGTACTAGAATAAGTTATCTATAAAAGAATTGATTGAAAAGTTGTGTGCTTTGTGTTGTACCTAGTTTCTAGATATGACATTTCCTATTCTCTTCTCTTCCCTCTTACACATTGTATCTAAATCTCCAATGCTATTATAAATATGGGATCTATGAGAAGGAAATTCACTCTAAAATTTATTCATTATTCTTTTGTATTGTTCTTTCTTTGTTGCATTACGAGATTATGTCCATGCCTCTATCATTATTCTTTAGGGACTATCTCCAAAACTCCTATAACTTTTGAGAAATTAAATGGTTAAAAACTACCTATCTTGATTTGATTCAATTGAACTTTGGTTCCTTCATCAAGGATTTCATGACCACTTAGAAGAAGGTGGAAGTACCCCAAAATCAAGTTTGACCGTTGAAGAAAATTGATTTTCAACTTTGTGCTTTACTTTGGCAATCAGTAGAACCCAATATTTTGACCATTCTCATGTTACTTAAAACCTGCAGCTCCTTTTGGAAAATGGCCCAAAATACTTTGCCAACGATATCCAAAATCTCTACAATTCTCCTAAATGATTGGCTTCTCTCAAGCAATATGATAATCTGATAGGACTATGAATGTGTATGTTAGAAGGAAGTTCGTTAAAATTTGGGTAGTACTTGTAGGAAAGAAGGGGGGGCATCTTTTGGTTCCAAAATAGGAGGAACTTGAACAAAAGCAGATGGAACTGTCCCTGTTCTCAATAGGAGGGTTGACTCAAACCAACACAATGAAACTAATAAGATGGGTAATCGGGACGAAGGTTCTAATTTAGATCTAGTGGCTTACATGCATCTGCCGGTGGAAGAAACACCACCATACAATGTTTGTTTGGGAGATTGCCATCGAAAAGTCACTAGGGGGTGTTGTAAAAACATAACTCTGCAAGTGGAGCATCATGTGGTGGAAGAAACATTTTATTTCTTTGAGTTGGGAGGAGTAGATTTAATTTTGCGAGTAACTTAGCTAGCTTCCTTGGGCGAGGTCCAAGTTAACTGGAAAAAGTTGACTATGATTTTTAATGAGAAAGGGCAAATGGTGCAAATTAAGAGCAACTCAACCTTAACAAAAAAGTTGTATTTGCAAAAGCTTTATTGAAGGAAACTAAGATAGAAGTGGTCACTTAAATATGGGACTTGGGAAGTACAGAGCTGGGAAAGGGGGAAAACATGGAGGAAAAGTTAACTCTAGTTATTTTAGTCAAGAAGAGGGATGACAGTTGGAGATTTTGCATTGACTATTGGCCATTGAATAAGGCTACCATTCCTACAAGTTTCCAATATCCGTGATTGAAGAACTGTTAGATGAACTACATAGGGCTAGGTTCTTTTCGAAAATGGACCTTAAAGTAGGTTACCATCAGATTAGGATGGACTCAGGAGATATTCACAAAAAGCCTTTCGCACCACCAAGGGCACTTTGAATTCCTAGTGATGTTGTTTGGGCTCACTAACACACATGCAACCTTTCAGTGTGTTATGAACACAATTCTAAGGCCATACTTGAGAAAATGTGTATTAGTATTTTTTGATGATATACTAATATACAACAAATCATGGAGGGAACATTTGATCCAGCTGAAGCAGATGCTGCAAATACTACTACAGTAGCAATTTTGTGCAAATCAGAAGAAATGTGAGTTCAAGAAGACACAGATTCATTATCTAGGTCATGTGATATTTGGGAAAGGAGTGGAAATGGATGTTGAGAAGGTAGTTGTGGTCACACTACGGTCTATACCCACAACAATTAAGGTGTTGAAAGGATTTCCGGGCCTCACAGGGTATTATAGGTGCTTTACTAAAGATTATGGGAAGATAGCAAGACCTTTAACAATCTCTTTAATGGAAAGTTTGAATGGAAGCAAAGTGGGGAGGAAGCTTTACAAGCTCTTAAAAAAGCTATTACCACAGCACCAGTTTTGACATTACCGATTTCTCCCAACCTTTTCATGTGGAATGTGATGCTTCTAGGAATGGAATTGGAGCAGTGTTATCTCAGAACAAAAGGCCCATTGCTTATTTTGGCAAGGCTTTATCACATGCCTCACTCACAAAGTCGATTTACGAAAAAGAATTGATAGCCCTAGTTTTAGCCATCTAGCATTGGAGACCTTACTTGGTGGGATGAAAGTTTTTTTTGCATACGAATCAGAGGAGTTTGAGATATCTCTTGGAACAACAAAACCAACATAATTGGTTGGCTAAGCTACTTGGGTATGAATTTGAAAAAAAATATAGAACGGGAACGTCCAACAAAGTTGTAGATGCGTTATCCAGGAAGTTTGAAGATCAGCTCGAAGACGATAAGGACCTAAGGGTGCTTTCCAAACCGTTTTGGCAAGATTTTTAGACGATGATAGATGAGGTGGAAGGAGATTCTCCTCTACAGAAGATTAAAGTAGATCTGGAAGCTAAACCAGATTCATAAGCCCTCTTTACTTTGGAACAGGGTCGCCTACATTATAAGGGACGACTAGTCCTATTCTCTGTCATTTGGATACCAAAATTTCTAGTTGAATACCACACGACACCCACAAGTGTATGGCAAGGGGCTTCCAAATGCATTCCGTTCGAAATAGTGTATGGCAAACCTCCCCTTAATTGACACGATTCATCCATGGGGAAACAGATGTAGAGGTAGTCGTGCAAGAACTAATGAATCGAGATGAAGCTCTCAAACAACTCAAATACATCTTTTCAAGGCCTAAGAACAGATGGTACGTTTTGCAAAAACAGGAAACATAAACCATCTTAGATTAAAGTGGGGGATTGGGTCTACCCCAAGATACGGCCTCATTGGCAAAGTTCCATGCCAACGAGGTTGCATACCAAGTTATCAGCATGTTACTTTAGGCCTTTCAAAGTGTTGCGACAGCTGGGTACAATGGCATTTGGATTACAACTACCAAATATGGCCCGCATTCACTCGGTCTTCCATGCGTCCCAACCAAAGTTAGTTGTGGGAACGCACCATACTGAGAAAGATTTACTAGAAGAATTGCAAGGCAAATTTCCTGTCCATGTTCCAGTCAAAGTGTTGGATAAAAGAACCACTCAGCAATAAGGTGACAAGGTGCAGCAAGTGCTCATTGAGTGGAATCTAGAAGCAACAACCTGAGAGGACGTGGCTACTATGACAGACTAGTCTCTAGATTTCAACCTTGAGGACAAGATTTCAACCTAACATAATCACATGATGTCTTTTATTGCCAACAATTGAGTAATTGAAAATTTTCTTGGAAGTTGACACATTAGATGAGATAAAAAAAGAGGTTGGATAAGTTTTATATGGTTATAATACTTAATGCAATGAATCTAGATTTTCATCATGTTTGAGATCAAATTTCAACTACCACTGATAAACATATATATCCAAATAAGATATGAGAACCAAATAAGATATGAGAACCACATAAAGGTTAGAGCTGTCAAACCGGGTCACCCGACCCAACCCGGCTCGGCCAGCGACGGGTTGACCACTTAGTGGGTCAACCCAACCCGGCTCACTTATTAGTGAGCCAACAAAATTAGAACCCGAACCGACCCACCATGGGTTGGCGGGTTAAATGGGTTGGCTCACTTAATTAAAAAAAAACACAATTTTTTTTCTTCAATCTCAAGAAAACTAAATTATAATTCTGATTAAAAATCTAAATAAACTTCAATACAATCCAAATAAAATCCCAAATTATGTTAAACTCCAAATACAAACCAAAATCACAAAAATATAAATTACTATCTAACATCAAATCATTATTGTCACTTATCAAACTATAGTATTAGAATCTTGAATGAATAAATCCACAACATTTTCATATCTTGAAACATCTTCTTTATCCCCATCTACAATATATATATATAATATACATATATAATATATACATATATAATATATAATATATGATATATACATATATAATATAATATATATATATATATGCATATATATATATATATATAATATACATATATTATATATATATATATAACATACATATATATAATATATATATATATATATTAATTAATTAAATATTTAAAATTTATTGGCGGGTTGGTGAGCCAACCCGGCTCATCACGGGTTCATCCCGAATGAGCCGGGTTCTTAATGGGTTGGGTTCATTTTTAACTCGTACTAAAATTTGTAATTTTTTTTCAACCAAACCTGACCCGAACCCGTGATGAATCGGGTTGGCTCGCGGGTTATAACCCATTTTGACGGCTCTAATAAAGGTACAAGCATAATGATATACCTCCCGCATGTGTATTCTACAAGGAATAATGTAAGATGCAAGAAATAATTCTTCAGAGAGAAGCCCAACACATAGAGATAAGAAGAGCCAAAGGATAATTCAGTTGAAGGGAGAGAATAGGCGAAAGAGGAGTCAAGAGAGAAGGTGGGAGAAAAAGTGAGTGCGGCATTAGGACGGTAGAACGCAAGTCATAGGAAGCAATTGTAGGGTCTTTTTTTTCATTTCCTAATTATTATAATGCTATTCGAGATCACTTTAAAGAAACCCATCACATTGATGTTAGAGCCCACCACCACGCCTCGTAAGAGCAAAGAAGCAACACAGATGTTGATGCCAACATTGCATTGTTCACGAGTGACTAGCCAGAAGAGCTAGAGCATAGTCACTACACGTGGGAACAAGTGGAGAATGTGAAATATTAGAACCCTGAAATAGCAATGCAAGTTATGGGAGCTGAGTCCCACATAAGAAATGAAGATTTTTTATGTGAGTTGTTTATGACATTGGGCATTTTTCTACTACAATGGCAAGCTTTAGCGATGAGATCCATTCCCCCCTAAGGTATCTATGCATTATATAAGCATAAGCAAACAAATAAAAATTTCAGAAAGGCAATTTGGATGGGAATGAAGAGGATAGTATTTTGGGAATGAAGAGAGGAAAATTGTGGTAATTATGATTGTGTTATCATAAGAAGTATACACATGAGGAAGGATAGACATAAGAATTCATCTAGCCTTTTTTCCTTATGTGATACAGCGAAAGAGGGGTATCTCCCATTGAGAAGCCATGGAGATTGCACTCGAGATACAGGACATTGTATCACTTTTCCTACAGTCACTTGTTTCCTCATTAAATTATGCCAAGGTTTGAAAAACAATCTGCAACAGAGATTTTCATCACTCCTGCATCAAGGATTTTGGGTGTGTCCATGATTGCAATTGTAGCCACATCAATTGCATTTATCCACAATTTCCTGCAATATCAAGAAACATGACAAAACTGTGACCTCGATTCCTGCATTGTTCTGGTATCCTAACAGATTTAGGACAGGCAGATTTTGAGCAACACTCTTGCTTTGTTTGAAGGGGGAAACATTTTAATAACTCCCCCAATTTAAACATCCAAACCAGAGAAGGAAACTTATTAATGAACTTCCATACTCTTCCCTGATACCATTTCCTCCCCTTTTTATTTTGCATTTTTCCCCTTCCAACTCCCAAATACCCACATGAATTGACATGGGAAAATCCTACAACCCCACCACTACTGTTAAAAACACAGGACATTACCTATAGCATATCTAACATAAGTGTAAGAAATTCAATAAAATATTACAAACAGTGAAGAAATTACAGCACATTCCATCAACTAAAACACAATACTAAAAACACAAAAAGAAATAGGGGAAGAAAGAAGCGCACCCATAATAACAGTAGAGAAAAAAGTCTCGTGGATGGTTAACTTCAAAAACATCATCATCCAATATGGATAAACCAGTTTTGTAGCACTTTGACAACAAGCAAAGCAAAAGAAACTCTGAATGTAGGGGAGTTAAGTGCTCTGCAGAGACCTGAACTTTCCGAAGTGCAGTGAACAAAGGAGCCACACCTCGTATTGGAGCTTCCAACAACATCACTTGATCCTTCAACCTCCTACACACAGATAAAACTAAAAAAAATCCAAAAAAATTCAAAAACACATCAATCAAAAACCAAGAAATAACTACAAATCAATCAAAATTCCAAAAATCAATCAAAAACCCATTCTGTTCTAGATCCTTCAGCTCCTTAAACAAGCACAAAACTACAAATTCAGAAGAAAAACCAGTCAACACTAAACAACCAAAGCCAAGAAAGAAAACCAACACCAAAAAAAATCTTCCCAATCTTCATCTGTCCCCTTTCTTCTCTCTCCAATTGATTAATCTTGATTCACTAAATATTTTTCCTCTTTCCCAATTCGAGTGTTGTTTGTAAGATATAGAATGGATGGATGAAGAAGGGGGACGTTTGGTCGGGAAGAGTTAGAGGAGATATTTTTAAAGTAGTGGGATTCACCTAAACTCTTCCACTCCCTATCTCACCTCCTCGACTTCTTCTATGCTATGTGGAACTTTTGACAAAACAATTTCCATTTATCTCTCAATCTCTCTCCATGTTTCTTCTTTATTTCTCTTTAACCAAACACTTACAGTTTCTACTCTATTTCCCTCCTATGTCTATTCATCCTTCATGTTTCCATCTAATCTATTTCTCCTCTCTACCACGCCAACTAAACATCTCTCCTTCACTTTTATTGAATTGTAAACAACACTCGATTGCACAAGTATCTAAACACCAATAAAATAATTTCAACCCGCAATTTGTTACTTAATTAACTCATGTAAACAACAAGGTTTCAAAATCAGTGCGCAAAAACAACTTCGGCCAGCGATTTCCCAATGTCAAGGATCAATCCTAACTACGACCACAATTTAAAGCAGTTCCTATAAAACCAATGAATCAAGAAAAACTAAGGATTTGAATCTCATATTTTCATACATTTTTCAGGGGCCAAACGAATCTGATCGTTGCAAGCGCCGATGAACCTGGTAACGATTGGAACGGCAGTCTCAGCCTGCGTTTTGGTGATCGGACTAGTCATGTAGGCATCTCTGCAATCACAAAAGAATCAAAATAAAACAATTAGCATAATCTCGCAACAATATTCAAGGGTTCCAGAACTAGGGTTTTGGCCATCAACAAATAACGCTTATAATTAATTTTTTTTGGGACGCACAAGATGTAGAGAAAACCAAGTGAGTGAATGGAAGGGTCGAGTTGAGTGAGAAGTGGGGGGAGGCGAGTTGACTTGGATCGGAGCGAGTCATCGGCTTGTTTCAAAATAACTTGGAGGCGATTGACATCGCTAGAAGTGCTCGATAGCCCTTGGATTTGAGCGACCAAAGCTTCCAGAGGGTCCATGCAGTGCAGTTACTTGCTTTTCGACTCGTTCACTCGTTTGTTCTTACAGACTTAGTGAAAACACACGAAGCTCCTCTTCGTTTTTTTGTCGTCCTGAGAGTGTAATGTAGCACATGAATGTGTTTGTGATACCACTTAATCCTAAATAAAATTTCCACTTAAACTTATGAAAAGATAATTCTTATATAATTTATTTCGGCTAAAACATCTTTCATTAACTTTTGCAGTTAATAGAGAACATTTTACACAAAAATATAATGCATTTGCATACAATTTGGAAGATCACTATCTAATTAATGCCTTAAGGCTCAAATTTATTTATTTTATTAATTACCTTTAATATTATTCTTTTAAGATGTCTCAAGTATTTTTTATGTTTGTTTGCATTATTTTAAATGAAGTTTTAAAAATTAACTGAATAATATATATATAATTGTCCATCTAAATCACCAAAACATCTTCCAGTAGCTCAAAATCAAATCAACAAAAAAATTATACTGTCACATCTTCCATTAGCTGAAGGCATATGAAAAAAATAACATGTACTCAAAAAGTCTAATTTTTCTCAAAGTTGTATCATATATCCTACATATTGTAACCATATCATAACAAGTTTCTATAGTTAAGCTCCTAAACATCAACTACAAAAGAACAACCATAAATGAGTACTATTTATGCTAGCGACAAATAGAAAGTGGATTCCGTGGCTGAAAAGATGATAACTTTAAATAACACTAATACCTAATGATTGGACTGGAAATCCCACACCAAATCAGAAGCTATAGCCTTGACAATTGAACTGCATATATTAAAGTAACACACAAATGTTACTAAGAAAACAAGAGAAGAAATTAGATATTATTTCTAAATTTTACAATTGGGTTAATGTTAATGATCTCTTAGCTTTGCCTTCTTGGAGTTCTATGTACACTTGGTGTAATGTTAAAAAATGCTTCCTTGGTTCTAAAGGGTTAAATTTGCCTTCACATGTGCTTTATGCTCATGATATTTTGTTTTTCTGTTACGGGTCACAAGGTAATGATTATTATATTGCATTACACCTTGTCTCACATGACTTTGTTTGACTATAGTTAACTATATTCTCAAATTATATTCTATAATTTGATGGTGATATCAAAAAGTATACTGATTTCCATTTTTCCTCAAAATTTTGATTAAAATCTAATGTAATAGTGTGTTTGGAAGTAAGAACTAAAAGACATGAAAAATAACATCCTATGTGTCCATCATCAGCATGTTTGGTTATTTGCTTTGTGTGGTGGCAATGGAGCTACTAAACATCTAATAGATAGATGGGTTGGCACTGAAAGGAAAAAAATCATGATATTTGTTTCATTGTTCGTTTTTCTATAATTGGGATCTTATTCCATTTTATTTAGCAAAACATAGTGTTGCATTTTAGGTAAATAATGGATACATAATATTACTTTCTTCCTAAATCACCAAACCTGTTATTTTAAGAAACCAAAACATCAAAATCTTATAGGGCCACTTGCAAGACTCAAATCAATCAATCACATATATTAGAAGAAAGCAAAAGAGAAAATTGAAAACGCAAAAAAAAAATCGTGGAAAGAGGAGTCACCAATCCTTGGATTGTGCCTTGAATTAAGACCAAAGTAATATGAAATAGTAGACACCACAACCATTCAAAAATTCATGATTTCAGGTTTCCTTAACCTGACCTGAGACAGACCACCATAGCTTTTTAGTTAATGTTTCATTAATTTATGTTTATGTTTCCATTTTGGACAAAAACAATATGCTAAGTTATCTCACATTGTATCATCACCAGAAGGCATTACGGCAATAAAGTCCAACAACAGTGCCACATAATATTAAAAAGTGACACAACACAGACTTGACCCTATTTTCTTGATTATACTTTCTGCTCACTGCTGATTCTACAAGTTCCCTGTTCTTTAATAGTTTATACTTGGTTCAAGTGGTGTTTCATTTTGTTGGGGAAGAATAAAGCTAAGGTTTTGGGCCTAGTTTTGGCAAGGGAATAAGATCAGATTTGAGGACCCAACTTATTTCAAGGTAGAACAGCTGACCACAACAACACCATAGCTATATCTTGAGACTATCCTAAGAAAATAAACTCAAATCGAGGGAAAATTTGGGTTTTTAATCCTTGTTCATCAAAATGGCCATAATAGACACATTTTTTTTCCATTATAGTGTGGCTGTGATTGAGCATAGTGACCATATCCCATAAACACAATGCAATTGAGCACCTGTTGCAGCGACCTGCCACTACTTAACAACACTATAATAGTGCCTTCACTGCCCACTGCCTTGCACTACAACTAAAGTTTCCTAATTTCCCAGCCACATATTACATCTCCAAATCAAAGTACAAACAAAGCTAACCTACACATAAAAAGTATAAACAGACCTAATCTACAACTTCCGCTTATGTGGAAGTACCAATATTTTTATGTAAGAGCATAATAATGGAGGTGTAAACTGTGTGCTTTGGATGCATCTCAACGCAAGCACTTGTCTGCCAAAAGCTTTAAGGTTTAAGATCTCTTTGTCAATCATTTTCGGAATAGTTGTAGTCACCTTCACCACGTGATAATGACTTTCTATCTTATATTATCTAACACGTGTTAAATATTCTCATCATTTAAAATTTAAAATTAAAATAAGAGAGTTATTCCGTGGTTTCATTCATAAGCACAGATTCAGGACATCCTTATTTCCATTCCATTCTCATTCATAAGCACAAATTCAGCACATCCCTATTTCCATTCCATTCTTTCATTCATAAGCAGAGATTCAACACAAATAAAGTAAAAATAGAGCCAACAAATATAGGGATTACAAACTAAACCCAGAGAAGGGAATTGGGGATTACGAATTGTACCTTGATAGTGGCGGGCGACACCAACGATGCAGAACGAACGGTGAGCAACTGAAGACACGTATTCAACACAGATTGAGTACAAACAGAGCCAACGAATATAGGGATTACAAACTAAACCCAGAAAAGGGAATTACGGATTACAAATTGTATTTGACAGTGGTGGGCGATGCCAACGGTGCAGAAGGAACGGTGAGCGAGTGAAGGCACAGTGAGCGGCGGAACGCCGGTGGAGGAAGGGACAGTGACGCAGTGACGGAGGAAGGTGGTGAACGTATGAGTGAGCGAGAGTCGTGGGGGATGTGGGGAACGAATTATTTTCACATATCTATGAATATATATCTATTAATAATACAATTCAACTAGCACAAAATGCAACTTTTTTTTATCAACCACAAAAAGTAAAACACGTTGAATTAACTCAAAATAGAAAGTTCAAACACTTTTTTTTTTTACAAAAAGTAAAACACATAGAATTAACTCAAAATAGAAAGTTCAAACACTCTTTTTTTTTACAAGTAGCAAAACCTGGCAATGACACGTGTCAACATATTTTCAAAACTCTAATTTTTTCACATGCAACTCTTCTCTCACTCTTTGTCATCACCATCTGTTGCCTCTATTTGTTCACTTTTCTCTCACCTATACCATACGTTGCCTCACACCCTACGCTGTCTCATTGAAACCGTCCATATTCATTATTGAAAATTTAACCTTATGTTACTCTATTTATCACTAAAACCCTATCGTTCTCTTACTCCACGATCATCTGAAACCTTAACCTTCTGTTACTCTTTGATCATCAACGAAACTCTACCCTAACCTTCTATTAATAGATTTGGTTATGGCTTCACTAACAAACAAGATTATCGAAGAAGTCTTCCAGTCTAAAGATCAGGTTTTGGTTTTGCCATCACTGTTTACTGTAAGGCCCAAATATTTCTGCCACCTTAATTTTAAGGGCTGCCCTGCAGCAGTGGGCCTAAAGGCTGGCCCATGATATAAGAACCCTTCGTGTTGCCCTAATTCCACCTTTTCATTCATTTTCAGAAAACCATCCGTCGTTTCCCCATTGCACTCACAGGACGCTCTACTAGGGTTCCTCCCCAAGCCTCTCGAGCTAGCTCTGAATCAGTTCCTACTCCACCTCTTTAGTGCGTTCTAGAGCTGTTGTGCTCCTTGATTGTGCGTCGAACGTCCTGTACGAAACCATTCCAGGTAGGGAAGCTATGGCTTAAACTTATATTCTGCTCCCTTCCATGTTGTTGACTGTCGTTGTGAGTTTATATTGTTTGGTGTGAGATTTGGTTAACTGTGGGCGCATGGTTTTGTTGGGTTGAGTTGGTGTGAGTGGCTGTTATAGGAGAACAGTGGCGAGACCTGATAAACTCGCCTAAGCGAGCCAGTCTCGCCTAGGCGAGACAAACAGGGACTCGCCCAAACCCTTTTTCACGAAAGATCGCCCAGGTGACCTGCTCAACTTTTGAGCGAGCGAACATCTCGCCCAGGCGAGAAGGGACTCGCCTAAGCGAGATCCCGCATTGGCTCCTGGTTCCTCCTTCGAGCCCTCGCCTAGGCGAAGGGGGTCCCGCCTGAGCGAGACCCTTCGGCCTGAGCGAGGGGTTGGGCGAGAAAGGGCGTTGTTTGGTTGTTTGATTGCTCTTAGATGATTGGAATTTGTTTGAATATGATTGTTGTGATGAGATACATGTTCGTATGTATGTATATATGCACAATGGCTTGCTAAGTATGTATGATATGATTCATAAATGGTGAATGACGGGTATTGTGGAAACTTGGCATGTGAAATGAATGAGTGGATTGGAATTAAAGTAACATGGTATTGATATGAGATGAGGCCCTAGACTTATGGGATGAAGATGATCAGTAGCCTAGATTCAAAAATATGATAAGTATGAGGAATTGGCTTCAGGGGTTGATATGAAATTTCAAACATGATTTAACGTTCTAATACTGTTAATTTATGATGGATTGGTCCGTGTCAGCGTGTAATTCCTTGGGGTTTCTAGGTGAGACCTTCGGGGTTGCGCTTTAGTGGTCGGGACGTAATTCCATGGCCCCTGTTAGTGGGTGTCCATGGTGGTGCCCCATCTGTATAACTAGGTAAGGATTCAAGGTAAGGATTGCATCCTGACACTCTAAGGGGTCAGTTAGTCTCACTTAGAGCGGACTAACCCCTGTGGTGAGAGTAGCAGGAGGCCTGAAATTCATTAAGGGCTAACCTTGTGGTGAGGGGAATTTGATTCATTGCAACACGTGTAACACTTAGCTCGGGGGTGAGCAGAGGTATCACCACAAGTGCAAGCATCCGCTGAATCCGACCAAGTTATACGTATCCGGATGAGTCGAGTCGAGTCGTAGTGTATTGTTTTAAAGGTCGTAACATGCTTGTGTGACGTATGTATGATGGACTGTGAATATGTTTCTGACTTCATTGATGATGTGACTTTATGCATAAGCTTACCCTACTTTTGTTGTTGTGTGCTCCTGCTGTGTGGTACTCTTATTTGCGATGATCATCAACTTGTTGGTGTGAGCAGAGACGAGGAACACCCGTGGACAACAGGGAGATGGTAATTTCGCTGCATAGTCCGCGTGGATTGCACTCTAGTTTCCTTTGGGCTTTTATTTAGGACTACGGTCCCTGTATTCCTCGTTATTGAAATTGTAAACTTTTAGTCATACTGTTATCCGTTTTTGGTGGCATCGTGACATGCCTTAGTTGTAAGGTCTTATGTTTAAACTCCTGAATGCGCTGTTATACTATAATCATGTGACGTTTTCTTTTAACTACGCTCATTAATTAATTGGGACGTTACATTTACCCTTATGCTTTTTCTATCATCGTTTTTGTTTATGATTTGGTTTTGCCTTCACCGTTTTTGGGTACGCCTTCATTAAAGAGACTGACGAAGAGTTTTTGGGTATGTCATTTAGTATTAAACTTTGTTCTTTGTGAACTCATTTTAGTTACAATGGCGAAAATGGAATGAGCCTCTATATAAAGCTAACCAAGGAACTTTGTACAAGGTATGTGACTTGAAACTCTTGTAAGAAAAAAATAGTCTTAGTCTATGTTATTCATGTTTGAGTTGTAAATTTATTTATTTATTAATATAATTCATGTTTGACTTGTAGATTCATTTATTTATCGATTATTTTTCTAATTGACAATGGGTTGTAGAAACAGTTGAAGCTACTATTTTTTTATTTGTGGTGATTACTTGACACATTGATTTAGTTGATTTAGTGTAATATTATAAATTGTCTTTCTAGATTTATGTGTTCTAATTACAAGATTATGTTTTCTTGATTATTTTGGTAACCTTGATTATTTATTATTATATATTTATGATTAGCATAGTTTTTCATTTAACATTTTATGTCTTTAACAATCAACCAAAGTTATGGGAGGATATATACTATTTACAACTCCATTTGTTTTAGTGTTAGTCATATATATATATATATATATATATATATATATATATATATTTTTTTAATTTTTATTTTTTTTTTTAATAATTATATATATATATATATATATATATATATATATATATATATATATATATATATATATATCACGATCCAACGATATGTGTGCAAAATCTGACCTTAATAGGCCTTTGTGCTTCCTAGGAAGTACACTTTCTCCATTACTAGATGGCAGTTTGCCTTGAGAGTTTGGGTTTGATCTTCTCGGCCTTTGTAAGCAATCATCTAAGAGATTCAATTTAAGTTCTCAAAGATTATCTAATTTATTTCAGTCCCGGAAATATAGTCATCGTTGTTTCTTCATTTTACTTAATTATGCAACTTTCAGTCTTGAAATTTATTTTATTGAACTTTTAAATGTGAAGGTTGGTTCTGATGTATTCTTCTCGATTTGAATTTGAATTTGGACCTTTTGTGCTAGAAAAGAGAAGCCTTTTCTCATATCTAAATTTGGACTAAAGCCTAACAAACACCCAGAGTTCTTATGCAAAACTTTGACCACCAATAACATATGAGTACACACGACACCTTTTTCGTTCCATGCAAGACAGAAAAAAGCTCTTCAAATTCTTAAGTTACGCCGTTATGGATAAATTTTTAATTTACGATGGGCCATCATTCACCAATATATCTCTTGATCTACTATATATTTTAAGCCTAAACTTTTTAACTCTTAAGTTCAACTTATTTTACTTTCTGATATTTTTTTCTCTTTAGTGTTTATGAAGTTATGCAAACAGGCATATGTTGTGTTGCATTTATACTGGTAGAGATGTAAATTATCTTTTTAAAATATGGGGGTTAAGAATTTCTTTTTTTTTTGGTTTAATTAATCGTAAGGTACCCAGTTTGGTACTAGAGTGTCAAATTGGTACCCGCTTTTAAAAAAGTGTCAATTGCATCCCAACTTTTGAAAATTG
>Ga0209589_1007785_pt1 | contig 17042 bp, 15 predicted proteins | sample CowpeawhiteBW_FD_187525 | JGI IMG/M metagenome (GOLD analysis project Ga0209589, IMG submission 187525) | Root nodule microbial communities of legume samples collected from California USA - Cow pea white BW (SPAdes) (version 2) | ecosystem: Host-associated > Plants > Roots > Nodule | place: USA...
CTGTGTTCGTTGGGAGACGACTTTGGGTTACTTTACCCTTACTATTTTGTTGACTACTTTCTTAACAATACTGAAGTTGTTATAGATAAGTAGTATTAATTTGAACGCGTCAACGACAGCGTTATCACTAAGGTTGCTAGAAACTAGATGTATATTCCTCAAGAATCGAACCAGTATAAAATCTATTGCCTCTTATCTCTTTCTTCATTATCTTTGCATACATTGACAATTATAAAGGCTTAATAAACTAAGCATCTTACTCACACTTTATTAATTGATTAAAGAAGATCTTGAAAGATATTCTTGAAAGAGAAAGGGATAAATTTTTAACACAATCAATTCACCCCATCCTTTTGTTTGTGAATATTATTCTCATCTATTTTAAAAATTGGCACTAAAGCTGGCTAATATTTCATAGACCTTTGCTAAAGGGGGCTTCAATTAATAGGCCACCACTCTTTGTTGGAGAAAATGATCCCTTCTGAAAAATTAGGATGTAAATATTTCTAGAATATGTTGATAAAGGAGTATTGGATGCTGTAGTGAATGGACCATTCATAACTAGAAAAATTATTAATGACAAAATTGTTCCTAAGGAGTTCTCTTCATGGACACCTAATGAAAACAAAATATCCTACTATGATGTTAGAGTTAAGAACATCATTTCATCTACACTAACTTTGGATGAATTTCATAGGGTTTTAGTTTGCGAATCTGCATAAGAGATGTGGGACGTTCTAGAGGTGACAAACAAAGGAACTAATGAAGTTAAAAAATCTAGAAAAAACACACTCTTATTCAGGAGTATGAGATGTTCATGATGAAAGCTAGGGAAAGCATCTATAATGTGCATAAAAGATTCACTCACATAGTGAACCATCTACTAGCTTTGGGAAAAACGTTTGATAAAGAGGAACTGAACATAAAGATTTTAAAGAGTTTAAGTAGAGCATGGCAACCCAAGGTTATTGCTATATCTGAATAAAGAGATTTAACAAGCATGAGCATGGCAACCTTAGTTGGGAAATTAAGAGAACATGGATTAGAACTTGGAAGGTTCAAAGAAGAGCAAGAAGGAGAAAGAAAGCACAATGTAGCCCTAAAAACTATTGCAAAAACTGTTGGGAAAATAGTCACAACCATAGGCAAAACAATGGAATGAGGGAAATACTGAAAATGAAGCACTAAATCTGATGATGAAAAGATTTTCAAAGTTCTTGAAATACAAGAACATGACTAATAACCAATTTGCTAGAAATAGAAAACCATCAAAGAAGCAAGAAACACATGTTGCTCCAACCTGATTTGAATGTGGCAAAACTAGCCACATTAAGCCTGATTGTCTTGTACTCAAACTGAAATAGAAACTAGAAGAACAAAATGAAGCAGCCAACAAACACAAAAAGAAGAAGAAGACTTACATTGCTTGGGAGGATAATGAGTCAAGTACCTCAAGTGAGTCCAGTGAGATCCTTGAAGAAGAGAACAACTGCTTTCTGATGGCAAACGTCGAATTATCAAAAAGTAGTTTAGATCTTAAGGCCAGAAAATCCTAGTGATATTCAGATAGTGGCTGTTCAAGACACATGACAAGGGATGTGAAAAGGTTTAATGAAATTTCACTCATGGCAAGTGGTCACGTTACTTATGGTGACAACAATAAGGGAAAATTTTGGGCAATGGAAAGGTAAAAAGCTCATTATCAACTGAAATTGAAAATGTACTATTGGTTGAAGGATTGAATCACAATCTACTAAGCATTAGCCAACTATGTGACAAAGGACTAAAGGTACCTTTGAGGTAAATGATTGTCAAATCTGTTGTGCTCCAACAAATAAAGTCATATTCATGGGTAAAAGAGTTCAAAACATTTACATGGTTGATTTCAACAATACATCCTTTGACTCTATTGTATGTTTATTTGCTAAAAATGAGGAACCATGAATTTGGCATAAAAGGCTTGCACACATTCACATGTCTCATCTAAACAAACTAGTTTCAAAAGAATTAGTAATTAGGCAACCTAAAATTATGTTTGAAGAAGAAAGATTATGTGATGCATGTCAAGAGGAAAAATAAGTAAAAATCTATTTCAAATAAAAACAAATTGTTTCTACTAAGAATCCCTTATATAATTGATTCATATGGATTTGTTTGGACCCTCTAGAACTAGGAGCATAGGTGGAAATTACTATGCACTTGTATTGAATGACTTTTCTAGGTTCACTTGGGCTTTCTTCATATCATGTAAGAGTGATACCTTCAAGGTTTTTAAGAAATTTGCCACTGATATACAATATAAAAAGGATTTGAAAATTAAAACTATTAAAAGTGATCATGGGGATGAATTTCAACATGAAATTTTCGAAATATTTCATGAAGAAAATGGTATCTCACACAATTTCTTTGTACCTATGACACCACATCAAAATGGTGTTGTAGAAAGGAAAAATATATCATTGGAAGAGCTAGCAAGGACAATGCTAAATGAAAATGATTTACCAAAATATTTCTTGGAAAATGCTGTAAACACTACATGCTATGTTTTGAATAGAATTCTAATAAGACCCATTTTGAAATTAACTCCTTATGAACTCTTTAATGGGAAAACCAAATATATCACACTTAAGAATATTTGGCAGCAAATGTTTTGTGTTGAAGAATGGAAAATCTAACATTGGCTAGTTTGTTTCTAAAGTTGATGAAGGTATCTTTCTAGGCTATTCACTAACTAGCAAAACATATAAAGTATACAATAAAATAACTTTAATTATTGAGGAATCTATTCATGTTGCTTTCGATGAATGTCTGGAAAATAGAACTAATATACTTGAATCTAGAAAGAGTGTAGAAATTCTCGCAACAGGGGGAGATTCAACAAAAGAGTCTTAAACTGTCCAAACAAATGAACAACTTATTGAGACTATCCCGCATAATCAATTAAAAGATTTGCCTAAGATCTGGACAACACCAAGAAGCATGTCTTTGGATAATGTGATAAGTGACGTCTCTAAAGGTGTATACATAAGGAGGCAACTGAGTCAACTATGTTTAAACGTAGCATTTGTATCCCAATTAGAGCCGAAAAGGGTGGATGATGCACTCAAGAATGAGAAATGTTTTCTTGCAATGTAGGAAGAGCTAAATCAATTTAAAAGGAATGAAGTCTGGGAACTAGTACCTATACATCAAGGTCAGCAAGTAATTTGGACAAAATGGGTATTTAGGAACAAACTAGATGACTCTGGCTGCGTTGTGAAAACAAAGCAAGACTCGTGACCAAGGGATATAGTCAAGAAGAAGGAATTGACTATGATGAAACCTACACACCCAAGGCTAGACTAAAGACAATAAGAATCCTTCTTGCCATTGCATCCATGCTGAACTTCTATCTCTTTCAAATGGATGTAAAGAGTGTCTTTCTAAATGGCTACATCAAAGAAGAAGTGTTTGTGAAATAACCCCCTGGATTTCAAGACTATGAGCTTCCTGACCACGTATACAAGCTAAAGAAAGCAATTTATGGATTAAAGCAAGCACCTAGATCATGGTATGAAAGACTTGGTTAATTTTTGATAAAAAGATAGTTTAACATTATTCATAAAGAAAATAGATGATGAACTAGTATTTGTACAAATTTATGTATATGATATCATCTTTGGCTCCACTAATACCTTGTTGTTCAAGAACTTCTCTGAAATAATGCAGCAAGAGTTTGAAATGTTTATGATGAGGGAACCCACATTCTTTCTTGGCTTGCAAATGAAACAAGCAAAGCATTAAATTTTTCTCCATCAATCCAAGCTTTACACTGAAATTTTGAAAAAGTTCTCCATGGATAGTTGTAAAGAATGTTTAACACCAATGGCGACAAACTGCCACCTAGATATTGATGAAAGTGGTAAGTAAGTGGATCAAACTAAGTATCGAGATATGATCGAATCACTTCTCTATCGCACAGTTAGTCATCCAGACATTATGCACAGTGTGTGTATGTTTGTGCTAGTTTCCAATCATGTCCTAAAGAATCACAGTTGAATGCTATTAAAAAATATTAAAGTATCTAAAAGGAACTAGAAATCTAGGCTTATAGTATCCTAGAGGGGCAAACATTTCCTTAATGGGCTATAGTGATTTTGATTTTGGGGATTGTAAAGTACACATAAAAAGTACCAATGGCATTTTTCATCTTTTAGGAAACTCCTTAGTATCATGGCATGCTAAGAAGCAAGTTTGTGTTGCACATTCAACTACTAAAGCTAAGTATATTGTTGCATGAAGTTGTTGTGCGCAATCCATTAGGATTAAGCATCAATTGCAAAATTATGGTATTCATTTAGAACAATTATGATGGAGACGCTCCGTGTAAGACTCAAGAAATTTAAATAATTATTTAATAAATGCGGGTAGGGGAATATGGCATTTAATACTTACAGTTATGATATGAAATAGTACTAGCTAAAATGGTTGAGAGTACTTGGTCATGTTGAGTGGACTTGGTTTCAAGTCTTGTGCATGCCAATTGTTTGTTAATTTAATTATTTTACTGTTTTGCGTGTATGCTCGAGATGGTTAATACATGGGGTTGTCATCTTTCTCATTTTCTTGATGTTTTGTTGGTGGGAGGTGTTTTATGCGTGCATTTCCCACTCTTGCAGCAAGTTCCCTTCATTTATTTCCTCTATTTTCATGCAAGCATAGCCTCCTTTTGGGTGCACCACTATGGTGTTATTATTTCTTCCTTTATTCAAGTTTTCTTTCTCTTTCCTTATATTTTAGGTGCAACTCTTGTTTTCTCAATATAAAACTACTTTTCTTCTCCAAAGCCAATGCATTTGTTTCTTTTCATATGGGACCCACATATTTTGTTCTTTTCCTTTAATTTTTTTGGGTGCAAATTACTTAAATGCAAAGGTCTTTATCTTTTTATTCCTAGCCATGGGTCCCGCCTAAACCCTTTGGATTCTTTTTCTTTTGGAAATTTTGTTCTCGTTTGGTGGTGTAGTGCCTTTCTTTTAGTGAAGTTCACTTTTTCTCATCCTTAATAAACATAACTTTAATTATTTTTCTTTTGGTGTATGTTTGGTTTGCCGCAGGTTCCACGTATTGAATGGTGCAAATTTTTGTACATTTTATATTAGCAATTACATGAATTCCATTCACGTTGGTGTTCTTTATTATATATATATATATATATATATATATATATATATATATATATATAATAATAATAATAATAATAATAATAATAATAATAATATAAAAGGTTATGAAATCTAACCTATATTAAGGGGACAGCCAAGGGGTATTCACAAATTTTAAATGTTGATGCTACTACGATTAAATACACATATTTGCATTCTGAAATTGTGTGCCTTGAATGTTGGTTCATTAGAACCTGTGTTTTGGAATACATAAACCAGTAATTTCGCGTTACTGGTGTAGCGCCTAGTGGGAGAGGATTGGACCGCCAGGCAATAGCTACTAACATATGGTCTGGAAATACACAACGTCAGGCGACGCGTGTGATGCGTCAGGCGATTTCGAGAGCAGCGCTGGATCGCATGGAGGATTCTACACAACTTGGATGGAGGCTTGGAGATGATGCTTTGCCGGGGGCCCAATTACGAGTGCAACTTGTATTGGGGTAACACGTCGTCACTCGAGGTTGTAGTCTGGTGGTTTTTGAAGTCCAGTGGAGTGTGCGAGATTGTGGCTCGTACAAATGGGTCCGGAAGATTGTCTTCCTCAGTGTTATCCGACGAGTTTGGTAGTCTTGGGACAAATACAGACAATAGTTCGTATTTGGGAACTATACTTGGTGTCGCGGATCGTGGTCGTGGCAAATTTATTCCCGCGTATGGACTATTAGGTGGTGGTTTGCAGGCGAAGGGGCGAGTAAACACTCATGGCAGCAAAGATCGATTAATGTAATCATCAAAGGGTGTAGAATCAAGAGGCGTCTAGAGGAAGTGATGAAGACTGGGGTGTGAGACTCAGGGTTGTTAGAAGTGGTTGGAATATTGAATGATTATTTATTATTTTGTATTGTACTTGTATTCTATTAAACTCACCCTATTTGTGTGTGTTTGGCGATGATCATGTAACTCGTTACACGTATGCAAATGATGTTGCAGGAGGTGCTGGTGAGACTTAGCGTCAAAATAGGGCAACTCGGGGATATTTTTATTTTCTACAGTTTCATATTATTTTTCTACAATATGGATTTTAATTTGGATTTGGAGATGTAAGGATTTGGCTTAAAGTTTTATGCTTTCAACCTTTTGGCGCTTATAATAAATTTTTATTTTTCCCGCATTTTGGGAAATGTGTGGAATAAATGTTATTTTTATATTTATTTATTATTAATTTTGTATAAATAAGTAATATCCGGCTATGATGTTATACTCCGTCGCGAAATTCGCCGAACGTTCCACTTGATGGAAGGGAAGTCGTAGATCTTCGGCGAAAATGCTTACAAACCTTTCAATCTTCAATTTGTTTGGTCGAAATCCACCAAACATGTAGCAGAAGACTAAGATCTCTCAGTTGGGAGAGATCATTCTCGTTCCCCCAAGGATCCTCATAAACACTCGATGTGTTTGGGAAAACCTAGCAAGTGAAAACCTAATCTATTAGGTGAGCATTGAGAAAGGGGATAATCCACACTTGTATATTCATCAAAGCTAAAAATGATTACAAACATTGGCTTGCCCTTTATAGAAGAAGAGACAACCGACTTTCAAAAGAAACTAGCCTAGAAAAGTTGGATGGAAAACGTGAATAGAAGCATACACCCTAGCTACGAGTGGATGCGTGAAGAAGGAAGTGGAACCCTAGCAAACGTGTCTCGCGAAGGTGAGGCGCATGAGAAGAGGTAACCCTAGCAGCTGTGAAGCTGAGAAGAGAAAGGGTTAGCAACCTGGACCCATCATGTAAGGCACCGCTGCATGGAAATTGGGCTGCCACTTGCAGACCCAGTATTTAGACGCATGAAGGCATCTCCTGCTAGCTTCTTTGGTCGCCACATGAATTGGGTTTCAAGCGACAACTCCAACAAAGATATTGAAGATCGTGCACACGTGATGTATTTCCCACGCATGTGTTGGTTTGAAAAGGATGCGCTGCTGGTTTGGGATTCCTTGGTTCTTGGCCCACTCATAATACAAAGGCAATTAAAGGTAACAAAAAAAAATGACCCAATAAAAGTGTAAGACCCAAAACGATAATTTATTTATTTAAGACAGATAAAGAAAATGGGCTTTAGTGAATGACCCCAACTATAAGCCTTGGGGTGGATTCACCAAAGTACGTCTTAGATGTGATAACACTAGTACTATAAATCTAACAAAAAATCCATTCATGCATTATAGGACAAAGCACATAAAGATTAGACATCATTTTATAATAGATCATGTGGGAGTGTAAAATTGAATATGTAGACACCCTAAATCAATTGGTTGATATCTTCATTAAACCTTTGGCTAGGGAAAGGTTTTACACCATTAGACATGAGCTAGGCATCCTAGACATAACCTACACAACCTAAAACTGAGATTTTGGGTACATTAATCAATTAATTTATTTAATCTAATAGATTAATTTATGTTGTGTGGTCTGTTATGATATGGTTTCCTATGCGCTACTTTGCTTTCTATGGTTGACTAATCAACTCTAAAATCCTTGACATTAAGTTTGTCTCTTATGCTTTTAATGAACTAAGTGAATTCAAATTTAGGAATAATAAGTTTTCAACTCACTCTTGACCATAGTTAATTCATTGTACTATATCCGTGACATTAATCAACTAAAACCCTATGCAAATATCCATTGGACCTTCAAGTTTTACATAACCAAGCCCACATACTTATAAATTTAAAACTAACTTTACCAAAACCCAAAATCACGCAATCCTTAACACCACTGCAAGCACCATTTGCCCCCTCAATTCCTACTGTGTGCTCCTGTGTGTCTACATCAACAATATCGTCTTTGCACTCCAAGTCGAAAAGGATCAAAACAATTACACACAAACTAGTTCATGAGGCCAATCTCGAAGGCTGGATTAGTGATAAAGAGGTTCAAACAAATTTTCCATGGTACTAGCAATCATAAAGCCTAATTGACCACAAATATATCAACATGCAATTCTACCGCTCGAAAGGGTTTGCTTTTCCTAAACTTCTCTCTTATCAGGGTCTCCACTATTTTGTTCAAATGAAAGGAGCCATCTATATTGACCTAGTTAAGGCCTTTTATGCGAACGCACACGTTGAATATGGTCTCCTTGTCTCGAAGGTAAAGGGGATACACATTATTTTAGATAATGATGTTTGGTCTTCTATTGCTAGGTTCAGGCTTAGGGGAGCAACCCCTCATAGGGGAATGCTTGGGGTTAGCAAGCTAGAAGTGTATTATGTCAGGTTTTACAGAGGGGGTTTCACTAGGGAGATACAACACACCAATGAGACCTGAGCCCAACCACATAAGATACTGACACCACTCTCAACCCAAAACCTTAAGGCAATAGGTTTATGGGTCTTGATTCTTATATAGTGCTCTACTTTCTCATTTCTGGTCAATGTGGGACTTAGACTCACACTTGGATTCCTAACAATCTCCCCCTCAAGGGTGAGTCCCTTCAACCACATTGGTACACTCCCCCTCCAGCGGAAGCTGCCCAACCACGAGTACTCCTTTTCTGCCCTTTTCTGTACCGCCGTTATTCTTAACGGGACACGCTTTACCTGGAACCCTTACCTGGGACCTTTGCCAGGAAGACTTTCGATACTAGGACCATACTGCACTCGTCTGAGCCGGTTTTAACCATCGGCTCTGATACCACTTGTTAGGTTTTACAAAGGGGGTTTCACTGGGAGATACAACACACCAATGAGAACTGAGCCCAACCACATAAGGCATTGACACCACTCTTAACCCAAAACCTTAAGGCAATGGGTTTATGGGTCTTTATTCTTATATAGTGCTCTACTTTCTCATTTCTGGTCAATGTGAGACTTAGACTCACACTTGGATTCCTAACAATCTCCCCCTCAAGGGTGAGTCCCTTCAACCACATTGGTACACTCCCCCTCCAGCGGTACTCCTTTTTTGCCCTTTTCTATACCGCCGTTTTTTCTTAACGGGACACGCTTACCTGGAACCCTTACCTGGGATTTTCTTGCCAGGAAGACTTTCGATACTAGGACCATACTGGTACTGCACTCGTCTAAGCCGGTATTAACCATCGGCTCTGATACCACTTGTCAGGTTTTACAGAGGGGGTTTCACTAGGGAGATACAACACACCAATGAGACCTGAGCCCAACCACATAAGATACTGACACCACTCTCAACCCAAAACCTTAAGGCAATAGGTTTATGGGTCTTGATTCTTATATAGTGCTCTACTTTCTCATTTCTGGTCAATGTGGGACTTAGACTCACACTTGGATTCCTAACATATTAGTCAAGTCTATGTTTCCCAAATGCACCTCGCAACTATACTATATAAGGTTGGTGGCATGAAACACGATGATAGGGTTTTAACATTTATTCTTGCACGAATTCTCGTTTCTATGGGGAGCAATCATGCCCAATTAAACATAGAGGACATATTTTTAATTCATGCTTTCAAAGAGAGAATACAAGTTGATTAGTCTATAGTCATTACTAATATTCTCACGAAGGGCTTGAAAGTGCATTTCAATTTCTTGCTTGTCTAGAGTGTAGATTTTGCATAGGTGAATCTTGTAAACCTAACTCCTAATTAATTAGTGCATTTCTAGCTAATGTTGCTAGAAATTGGATGTAGATTTTTCAAGAATCTAACCAGTATAAATTATGTTGTCTCTTATCTCTTCCTTCATTATCTTTGCATGCATTGATAGTTGTAAAGGCTTCATAAACTGTGCATCTTACTCACAGTTGATTAAAGAAGATCTTGAAAGATATTTTTAAAAGAAAAAGCGATAAATTTTTTACACAGTCCATTCACCCTCTTATTTGTGAATAATAGTCTCATCTATTTTAACAGAGCTCGTTGCAAGGATGGTCTCAGATCTTCAATCAAATATAAGAGGACAAGAACTTCCATAGAAAAGTTAGAGAACTCTATAAAAGTGATTTATAGAAAGAAAATGTGTTTTAAAATAATAAAACTCGTTCATAACAATTGTATTATACTAATTCTTTTTAATATTAAAATAATCAAGTCTTACTATTTCCAAATCATTATCAATTATAAAACATCATTTTCTAGGATTTCATAGAAAACACATAAAGCAAAATAAAATATGATATCAATCAATCATAACTTAACTTATTAAATAATATACTTTAAATATTTTTCCTGTTTAAATTATACAAAAAGCATGTTTTAAATAATTTTATTGTTTAAACTATAGAAATTTATAATTTTACACTATTTTATAATTATATAATCTTTTATGTAATTTAATAAAATTGTTTAAAAAATATATAATATTAAAATATAGTTTCCTTACTTAATATAATATTATAATTTTAATGATTTGATAATTTCTATAATTTTTAATGTAATATAAATATATACAATTAGTATAATTTTATATAATATTAATTTTTTTTAGAATTTTAGAATTTAATACAATATTATATTTTTATAACTATATATCATTTTTGTTGTAATTTACATAATGTATATTATCTATAACAATATATAAAGAAGATTTCCTCTTTTATTTTTATATTTCATAATACCAATTATACTCTTTACAATATAATTATTTATTAATTTTTTTAAAATTAACGATTCTTTCACTTATTTTCGATAAAATTGTTTATCTTTTTTCCTCTTTTTTATTCATCAACAATTATTTTCTATTCATTTAATTTTATTTTTAATAAATATAAATTAATGTTATATATTAATTTAATAGTATTACACTATTATCATTTATAAATATAATATTATTTATATTTAAAAAATGCCTATACATAATGTCTCTATAGTTTTATTATAAAAATATTATTAATTATATTAATCTAATTACTTATTTATAATTTTGTGTAGCATAAAAAAATAAATCCGAAATTAGAATAATATATTCTAGAAAATTCATTATCAAGGCATACACACTCATGTTGTCAAACACTCATTGTTCACTCTCTTAGTCGTTCCCTTTTTATCTTTCATTTCTTTCTAGTTTTCAGTCACACCTTAGCTTGGTTTGGAGGAGCTAGGGTTTATAGAGGGTTTCCTCTCTGCAACAATGGCGAAACCTGGGCGAGGTCGTCGCTCTCCCTCCGGTTCAGTCTCCGCCTCTTCCTCTCGCTCCTCATCCCCCTCCTCTTCTCGCTCCTCTGGCTCGCACTCTCGCTCCCGCTCCCGCTCTCCCTCTCGCTCCAGATCTTTCTCATCGTCGTCCTCCTCTCCCTCCCGCAGCTCCCGCAGCCGCAGCCCTCCGCCCCAGAGGCGCAGAAGGTATGGTTGATTTCTTCCATCGGAGCGAGCGGCGAACGAACTCAAAATTCTTTAATTTGTGTCTGACGCATGCGCTGTCCTCTTAGCTGCTTATTAGATCTTTATTGTTATCTTTTATTCACCTGCGCTGTTGGCTTTTGTGTGCTGTGTGATTGAAAGATATGTGGAAATTGAGTTTAATGGAGTTTTGCGGTAATTTTTATTGTTCATTCTGTTTTCCTTTTTTGGAAGAGGATTAATGATCAATGTTTTAAATTATGATCGATGCGTTTATATGTGTATGCTGCATAAATTGTGGCTGCAATGTGCTTGTGGTGATTCTATAATTCTTGGATTTGTGGGGTTGTGGACCTCTAGTTAAGGGTCTCTTAGGTTTTCTTTTTTGCTGTTTGTGTTTTATGAGTTGTGCGCTGTGTTACAGTGTTACTGTTTTAATTTTTTTGCCCTACAGTCCCGCTGCAGCAACAGCAGCAGCAGCTAGGCGTGGTCGGTCTCCTCCACCTCAGTCAAAGAGAGCTTCACCTCCCCCGAGGTATTTTTATCTTGTTATAGTTATTGGATGTATTGCCTGTTATTATTTCAATGTATAATTTGAAGGCTAGTGCGATTGTGAATATTGATGAAGTCAGGATGTGTTCCTTGTTAAAGTCGGGAAAACGAAGTTGACGAGTTTTATGTTGTCTCTGGCATTAACACTCTAATGTTCCCTTTGTCCATATATACTTCAAATCATTGAAATGATAATATATTTAAACTTTGGTGTTTCACTTCATAATGTTAAATTCTATTGGGTGCTCTAGATGTGATTCTTCTAAAGTTAATCTGTTCACTCACATCTTTATTCAGTTTTCTTATTTGAACTTCTTGCATATGGACTTATCTCCTGTGTCTGAACACAGGAAACCTTCTCCTGTACGAGAATCACTTGTTCTTCATGTGGAAAAGCTCAGCAGAAACGTCAATGAGGGTCATTTGAAGGAAATTTTCAGTATGTTTAATTTATTCTACCTTCTACTTTTATCCTACATTTACATTTTGAATGCAATGTGTTATTGGGTACTTATGGTTGCCAAACACTTGGGAAGAGAGTTATTAATTGACAATGCATATTTACTTATTTCTACTTTTTAGTTTTATCTTAACTTACATTGTCAGTGCAATATACTGTTTGTGATTGTCGAATACTGGGGTAAAGATTTATTAATTGGCAATTCATGTTTACTTATCTCTACGTTTTAGTTTTATGGTGTTTTTACGTTGTGAATGCAGTATGTTATAGGCTACTTATGTTTGCCAAATACTTGGGAATAGCTATTATTTGGCAATGCACATTTAGCTAATTGGTCAGGTCCAATGACTGTAAGCAATGGGGATAGCATCTATGAATTAAGCCCAGTGCAACCTCTCTTTTTTTTTTTTCATTTTTATTCATGTTCTTTCATTAAACCTTACTTTCAATCATTGAGACTTCAATATTTATAATATTAATATTATCAACTGTTAAGGAATATTGTCTTGATCTCTTATTGCATAAGAGACATTTTAGTGACCTTATCAGTAATTCAAAGAAATCTTTAAGTAATCTTTATAACTTGAAGTGCTCATATCCACTTTTGTTGACCTTTTAGTGATCCAGCCTTGTGCATTATTTTTCAGGTAACTTTGGTGAGGTTGTAAGTGTGGAGTTGGCAATGGATCGAACTGTAAGTTTTGTTTACTTTAGCAGCATAGTTAAGAGAATTTAGTATGATATGGAATTGTCATTCCTTTCATCTCATTTCTAGGTCAATCTTCCAAAGGGATATGGATATGTGCAGTTCAAGACGAGAGAGGATGCTGAAAAAGCATTACTATACATGGATGGTGTAGGTTTCTGTGACTGGTGTGGAATGATTTCCGTAATGAAGCTTACTATTGGCTGCTACATTTGTATATTGAAGCCTTCATTTTCTAATGCAGGCCCAAATAGATGGCAATGTCATCAAGGCAAGATTTACTTTACCTCCTAGACAGAAAGTTTCACCACCCCCAAAGGCTTCTATTGCTGCTCCAAAGAGAGACACCCCCAGGACTGATAATGCTATTGCAGATGTTGACAAGGATGGACCAAAGCGTCAGAGAGAATGTATATATGTGATGTGTTGGACATTTTTTTGGTTTCTAATTTTCATATTGGTCACTTTTTATATATATTGAACTTCAGTTTGTCAATGCCAGCTCCTCGAAGAAAGCCTCCCTCGCCACGGAGGAGATCTCCTGTACCTCGAAGAGCTGGATCTCCAAGACGACCAGATTCTCCTCGCCGCCGTGCAGATTCTCCTGTTCGGCGCCGATTAGACTCTCCTTATCGTCGTGGAGGAGACACCCCTCCTAGGAGGCGGCCTGTGTCTCCTGGAAGAGGTCGTTCTCCATCTCCACCAAGACGCCTTAGATCCCCTGCAAGGTTGGTTTTCAAAGTTGCACACATACTTTGGTTAACTGTTTCTACAGGTCTACTCATTCATATATAACTTCTGTAGGGTCTCACCTAGAAGGATGCGTGGAAGCCCTGGGCGGCGACGCTCACCTCCTCCTCCTCCTCGGCGCCGGTAGCTATTTCTAATAATTATTTCCCTCAATTATCACTTTGCATTTTTTGGTAGACTGCACATATTTTCCCTTTAAAAAATGAAATATTTTCCTCTAGATCACCACCACCTAGGCGAGCTCGTAGTCCTCCTAGAAGGTCTCCAATTGGTCGTAGACGCACTCGCTCTCCAATACGTAGGTCGGCACGTTCACGGTCAAGGTCTTTCTCACCTCGCAGGTAATTTTTCATTCACGCTTATGTTTCAGTAGCCAGGTTGTTAAAATGAGCTACTGTATACTTTTCTGTTCCCTGTATAATGTCTTAAATCTTGCAGTTTGTTTTTTTTTTTTGTAATTGGATGTTTATATTGAAGTAAAAAATCATAAATTCTTAACGAGAATGGAAAATATAATGCTTGGACTTTCGTTTTTTGTTATGCAGATCTTTTCAATTGATCATACATGCTCTTGATGAAATTTAACTTGGCCCTTAGACTTGCATTTGTTGAAAAATGTTATATTACAGAATATTTTCAATGTTCTTCATCTTCTTACAACTAATATCTGCTTGCAAAATAATACACAAGAAGTTTTCTAAGTTTCTTGTTATTTTTTATTGCGTTTTTTAATGCAATTCGAAAATATTTGAGCACTTCATGAACTTTATTTTCTTGACAGAGGTAGGCCACCTGTAAGGCGTGGGAGGTCATCATCGTACTCAGATTCACCAAGTCCACGCAAGGTATATTTCTTTTCTCGTTTATATGGTGTTATTTCTTACTTGGAATAGTCGCTGGCTTAGTCCTTCCTTTATAACTTTGGCAGGTTTCCAGGAGATCAAAGAGTCGTAGCCCAAGAAGGTAATTATATTATTTGGTATAATGTTGTCATGTTAAATATCTTGATTCCTCGTCTCTTTCAGTAACATGTACTAGTGGATTTGCTTGGGAAGATTCATGTATATTTTGTTCACTGCATGCTTGATGCGTTTATCTTCTTTATGGACTTCCAAATTTGTTCAATCATTTATGGGTTAAAGCAAGATTAAAATAATCTAATGATTTTCACTAGTGACCCTCTTAAAAATTGTGTAGTGAACGATGTTTTTCAAAAAAGACGCATTGAAATATCAGAAAAATTAAACATCACCTACTCCATTGAAAGGCCAAAAGTTATTATGTAAGATAATTGGATTCCTGTCGGACAATTGTTTTCTCCGTATATAGGCCTTGATTTGACACTTTGCTTGTCATAATGCTTCTTGACCAATGGCATATGGATGCTATCTTAAGTGAACACTGAGATAGGCTTCGTGTAAATAGGATTGACTAATCATTTCCAGAAATTTTATCACTCTCTTCCTCGGTCTGATATTTTTTCAGCAAAGATATATCTTCCTCGGTCTGATAATTATTAAGTGCACATGTCTCAATAGCAAACCGTTTGGATTGTTAAAATAGTTTGGTATTTGTAGATTTTCGTATAATGATGTTGATGAGCAATGTCGGCTTTAAAATATAACTTGGAAACTGCTTAGGTGATTGGTGTGTTGTTTTCTATAATTTTTTGGTTGTATTGAATTGTATCTTTGTAGTTCATTTCAGCCGTTTGCTAATGTAAAAATATATTTACTAATGGATAGGCCTTTGAGAGGAAGAGGCAGTAGCAATAGTAGCAGCAGCAGTTCACCACCGCCAGCTCGCAAACCATAGATATTTCATGTACATCTGTTGTCTCCCTGTTGATGTGTATTTATCGAGATACTGTAGTACCAGCCGAGTTCTAGCTTGATGTGATTGGGGATATATTTACTTTTCGATGTTGTCTATTAACACATTTTTTGTTATTAGCACTTAAAATTGTTTTGGAACTAATCGTTCTGTTCATTTTCGTTTGGACCCTACTTTGTTTCGTCGCTAAAAAATGCATAACTCTGGAGATAGTAATTCTCTCCGCTTTAATCTGTTGGGATCTCTAGAAATTTTGTGGAATTCCATGTAATTGATAGTTTCTTTAGAGATTTGAGTATGCGAATAAAGTAGTAAATGTTCAATGTGATCTAGTTTCTTCCTATCATTAGCACGAAATGTAAATATGGGACAAGCTTGATTTACCTTCATACAGAAAAAAACGATGTTTTTTTTATGATTTAACGTCAGTTCTTCTGACCGCGATGTATGTGTGAAGGTGAATTTTGAGAAAACAAGGGATAATGCTAATAGATGTGTAGTGCTATTTAAAATTTGGAAAAGGAAATTTAAGATTGCTAATAGGTTTGATATTTAATAATTTTATTCGAATTTTTAGAATGAATTTTAATTTTTTATTTGTTTAATTTAGTTTTCTAATTTTTAAAGATGTTCAATATTTGGTCTTTTTTTAGTCAGATTGATTTAATATTATACAATTTTATGTGTCATATTAATGTCTTATAATAATACTTGTTTTTGATTTAGTTATGCTTTCAATTTTGTTTCTTTATCTATGTTTGTAATTCAATTTGGTTCTCTTTTCTAAAAGAATAAAATAATTTAGTTCTTTTCCAAGTTAAAATTAAATTAGTAATTAAATTAATAATAATTTATATAAACATATTAAAATATTTTTTAAAAATTTATGTATCAAATTACTTCATTTTAATATTCAAATCATTACTTTTTTTTCTTTTTGCATTTTTACGTAAAAAAGAATTTCTATTTAAACTTATAACTTTTTAAAATATTAAAATGTAGATATAAAGTGACACTCGAATTTTTTAATCTTTAATGAGACAAATATTTTTAACGTGAGAAGTATCATTTCATATTTATATTTTTAATATTTTAAAAATATTATAAATTTAAATAATTTTTTTTTATAAAAAAATGTAAAAAAAATTGAATATTTAAGTGGAGTGACTTGATATATAAATTTAAAAAGTTAATATATATATATATATATATATATATATATATATATAAATATATATATATATATATATATATATATATATATATATATATATATATAT
>Ga0209589_1007786_pt1 | contig 17040 bp, 3 predicted proteins | sample CowpeawhiteBW_FD_187525 | JGI IMG/M metagenome (GOLD analysis project Ga0209589, IMG submission 187525) | Root nodule microbial communities of legume samples collected from California USA - Cow pea white BW (SPAdes) (version 2) | ecosystem: Host-associated > Plants > Roots > Nodule | place: USA...
ATATATATATATATATATATATATATAATTTGATTATTATATAGAGTTAAATAATTAGTTCACTTTTATACTTTATATATTTGTTTTATGATTTTGATAATGTTTTAACGTAAAAATAAATTTATTATAATAAAACTAAAAAAAAACATGTAGTTTCTTATGATATTTAGTTTTATTTTTATTTGGGTTATATATTAAAACTGTAAAATTAGAGTGTTACAAATTATTATCATATTATTTTAATTTGACATATTTCATTCGTCCGTAAACACGTAATAATATATAAACGAGTTAGAAGAAAGATCATTAATTTTAAAATTAATTATGACGTCGTTTCGAGTTTTTTTTTTTCAACTGCTTTCCGTAAAATATCAGTGCATAAGGCTTAATATTAATAAAATGCGTAAAAATTATAAAACACAGTGATAAGATACATAAAAAATATAGGTTGATAAAATTTACAAAAGATTTAGTGATGAAACATATAATTAAGTGAATACAAAGTTCCGTCATCAATTTGATTTTACTTACAAAGGATTTTGTAATATCAGTTATTTTTTTATTTCAAAAATAAGATAATGATAAAATCCAATATAACATTATGAAACATAAACATAACTTAGATGGTTGAAAGCAATAGATAAGTTTGAAACTGTTTAAACCATAAAAATTTAAATGGGCTATTCAGATTTGTGATACACGTCTAGGTAGGTTTATGAAATAAATAAGCTTTGTTACTATCTTACTTACCTATGGAAAAGGTTATTAATAAGTATTTAAGTAGGGTTAAACATGTTTTTATCTCTTAATTTTCAGTAAATTTTGGAATTAGTTAATTTTGAAAGTTTGGACCAATTTAGTGTTCATCTTTTGAAATACGAGGATTAGTCCTTTTAATCAAATTTTATTAAGTTTATTTGACATTTCAAACGCGTTTCATAATAGCATTTGATTTAACATTAAAGTGAAAAATGTGTCAAACAATATAAACAACTCAAATAAAATACAATCATTAAATGTGTACGAAATATCAAATCAATGTAACAAAATTTGATTTAAAGGATTACGTCAAAATATTACATATTTCGAGATATGAAAGACTAAATTTGTTAAAAAATTCACGGAAAAATTAAATGACAAAAACATATTTAATCATAATTAAGTACTGTGAATACGCTGATATATTGATTCATAAATTAATCATTGTAATTTTATGACAAAAAAGTCTTACAAACCTTAAAAACATGTAATAATTAGAAGGCGAGAATAAACATAAGACATGTGTGAGGTAATTGTGCGTAGAAGAATGAGTGTTGATATCATATTCAATTCATTCATCATCCATCCAACAACAAACTCTTAACTATTTGTCTCTTAAATGCTAAACCTTCCCACCAAACACCTACCTATTGGTTGCAACCTCAATTTCTTCCAATTTTCAAAAAATTAACAAAGAAAAGACACGTTTTAGGGCATAACATTCTATTATTTCACACGAAACCACCTACCATACACCACTTCTATTTTTTATTTGCTTCCTAAGAAAATGAGTGAAAACAACCTTTCTTCTTTTTGCATTCTTCTCAACACATCAATACTCATTGCTATTGTTATGTTGATGAAGTCACCATTGTTATTGAGAAAATTGACACTAACTTGTTTCTATCGTTTGAAGGAGATTGAAAATTAATATATGTAACCTAATTCTGACTTTGATTGATGTTAATTACTTTGCATGAAATTTGAAAAGTCACCACTCTTCATTAAGACATCATTATGAGTCATTGTCTTAGAACAACAAGCCTTCACCCTCTCCAAAGCCACCAAAAACCTACAAAACCAATCATTCATTACTCACGACTTAGTCTTTGCTTACAACATTTTATCTTAAAAAATATCAAAACTATAAACAACTGGGTGTCATCTAACTTTATTCAATTACAACTTATATACTTAAAAAAAAAAAAAAACTTTATCATCTAACTTTAGAAAATCGAGATGTAACAATGGATTTCAAGTTTTTAAGAAGTTTGAATTATTTTAATGTATTTTGTATGAGTATATCTAAACATAATTTTATATCCATAAGTGTAGTCAAAAGGTTTTTGTATTTTTATATACATCTCAAAAACATGTTTTACGTCAATTCAATATATATAAATAATAGTTTTAAATTAATATATATCTTAGAGTAGTATATATGCAGACGCATGTATTATAAGTGATAAAAATTTTGCTTTATTAGATAAAAGTTTTACTAAAGAGATAAAATATTTAAAAAATTTAGGATATATAATTATTTCTTAAAATAAGTTTAAATTAATTATGTAAATTTTATTATAGTGCTGAGTTTTATCAATTTCATCAAAAAAACTTGACTGATAATTTTAATTAAAATAACTTTTTTTATTTCATTCACAAATTTGAAATCCGAAACATTACGAGTCGAGTTTCATTTGATCCAAATGCCATTTTTTTGAATAATAAATACATAAATGTTACACACATATATATATATATATATATATATATATATATATATATATATATATAGTAATTATCAAGTTTTACATTAAGTTAGGAATTGTAGATGGAAAGATAAACCACTTAGGCGTTACTTAAGTATTGAGGTATCAATTTTTACTTAATGAACTATTATTTTAGGTTAAAAATTTCTTTTATGCTAATTTTTAACAATAATTGCTTTCATGAAAAGTTGAGTTACAGAGAAAATATTTTATAAGATAGATTAAGGTACAAGCCGAATGGTGATAGATAAGTAAAACTACCTCAAAGAAAAAATAATGGTAATTAAACCTTCACACTCTTTCACTAAATTGAAGTGTTGTATCATTAATATGATAACATAAGGAAGTTATATGGATAATATATATATTAATTAAACTTCATCTTTAACTTTCTATTTGATCACATAAATATTTTTTAACTTGAGAAGTAAAATTTATACGTTTTATTAAAATTTTGATAAAAAAATTAAAAAAATATATTTTACATAATTATTTTTCAAAAAAGTAAACTACAAATATATAAAAACACTATTATTTTTAACTTATTGAAAAAACTAAAAATTTGGCTATGTATTGAATGTTTTTATGTTATGTATATTTAGAAAAGAGATAAATAATTTTATTTAGTATTACTAAATTTATTCGATATTATTAATTAGTATGTACTTTGTAATGATATCATTGTTAAATAGTGTGATAAATACACTGAAAAATTATAATTGATTACGGTATCACATTACTAGTGTAAAAAAAACAAAAAATTAATCTAAAATTTTGAACAGCATAATCAATTATGTTGTATTTTTTTTTTATACATTAATCTAAATTTTTTAACAACATAACCAAGTACATGATTAAACTTTTTATTATAGCATAACTTTCGGATTGTATATAGCAAATACTATTACTAACTATTTTATTTTCGTATAATAAATGAAATTACTCATGGTTGTTCATTTTTTATGATTTGACAGAGAAAATATCACAAAAATATTTGCAAGTAACCCATCACGTCGTACAGTACTATATTGTTGTCAGGAAGTCAACATTTTTAATTTCTTCATATATATTATATTAATGCTTTTCACGTGATATTTTTATAATTTATTTATTTCGTCAATTTTATAAATATATGGTATAAATTTAAATATTCAACGTAAAAATCTATTCGATGTTAAGGTAATCAAAGTGAGAGGTTAAGTTAACCTTTTAGAATGACAATAGATCTCACTTTTTAAGAATTAAAGCATGATTTACAAAATTAAAAATGGAAAGATTTATAAGAATTAAAAAGGTTGAGATAAAAATGAGAAAAAAAAAGTATAAGAATGAAAATACTTAAATAAAATTTTGATCAAATTATAAGTAAGGATGAAGTAAAAATTCATTTTCATAAATTAACATTTTTGGTATAATTTTCATCTTCATCGAAAAAATAAGTATATTTGCACTTGTACTTGTTTATTTCAAATATTTATTAAATATGTTTTTAAAAAAGGTAATGAAAAAAAAATCACATTATCAAGTATTAAACAAAGTATACACGTTTTTTGTAATATTAAATATCAAAATAGAATTTATATTATGAATATCAAATAATAATGGAATAAAACTCAAATAATTATAAAAAAATAATTAAATATGTGTTATATATAAGTTAAGAAAATAAGAACTAAATAAAAAGTTAATATATATTTTTTATGCTACCTAATAAATTAAATATATTTTAATAATTTAAAATAAAAAATAAGTATGAAGTTGGAGATAAACAATGAGACAAAAATTGGATGAGATATGATAGAACATATTTCATAAAAAAATTGGGTCCTACTCGTACTTATATCTAATTAATATAAGGACTTCATGTAAAGGTAATCAAACTTAAAGTTACAAGAATATGTGAAAATATAAAGTTAATTTGGTGATTTTAGAAAAAAAAAAGGTAAGAGAGATTTTGGGTTCAACTCCTCCCACTAATAAATATTAAAAGTGGGAGATTACTCAATTAAAGTTTTGATGATGTCCAAAGTCAAGCAAGGTGCTGAAACATTGCCTCTAGTTATAAGTTAGATTTTTCACTTGAATAAATAGTATATGCTTAGGATTAAATGTAAACCAAGTTGTTTGAACTGCATAGATCAACTATAAAATTCTTGAATATGTGCAACACATAACATATTAATGGATTAGTTATTTAACTAATGAATTATCTAAATGTACTACAATCACTACAATCAAAATTCAGTCACGATAATCCATTAGGCAAAACACCTAATCCATTAATCTAACCAGCAAAATTATGCTTTTAAAATAAATCTCAACTTAGTTTGAGAAACATGCAATATTGAATCGGGAAGCAATTTTTGAGAGATTGAGAAACATTGAATTATTGCATTCTTGAGAGATGATCCTGTTGGGTATTCAAGGAGATTGATGATGAAGTCTATCTCATGCTTGGTATTAAGATGAACTGTAATATCTACACAACAATTAGGTGTATTCGTTCCTTATTCTTTTTGAATTACATTTCTTTTCATTATTATTCACTGTGTAGGTGAGTGTTTTTCATGCAATTGTGTGTAGCATTGCATTAGAGAGTAATTCTTGATAGGGTTATCAAGTTCTTGATGTCACGTGGCTTAGAATTATTATAAGGAGCATTTGTATTTCTTGTAAACTCTTTGATACAGTAGAAATCTTCTAGCTCGGGTTGCTAGAAGATAACTAGATGTAGATTCGTGTAGAATCGAACCGGTATAAAATCATTGTGTTCTCTTATTTCTTTCATCTCCAACGTTATTCCCAATTGGTTGAACTCATCCATTAACATAAAACCTAGAAAATTGATTAATGAGTCTACAAGGATTGAAAATAAAATCAAGATTCTTTTAAATTAGGAAAATATTTACAGAACCAATTCACTCTCCTCTTGATTGACATATATTAGATGTATCTTTTAACAATAAAAACCAACAACTAACTTTGTTGATAAAAGAAATTAATTTGAAAAAAATATAAGGATTTTCTATTGAAATTAATTTGAATTTCAACTGCAAATTCAATTATTATCTACATAAAATTAATATATTTTTCTTATGTTTATGATAATTTAATCCGAAAACTAATGTTATTATTCTTAAATTAACGTTATTATAATGAAAAGCATTACATGTAGACACAAATATAAATATCTTCATAAAAAAGATAAGAGTAACAAAATTAACTAGAAGAACCATCATAAACATATCGGAGATAGTATTTTGAATATAGGCTGAGGTGCCAAAAATCTAAGAATTAAACTACATAAAAGGCATTTAATGTTGGACCTTTGCATATCACTAGATTCTGTGCACTTTAAAATTAAATTGCAAGGCTGAGAACTTTTGAAATAGATTAATAAAAGATTATATATATTTATTTGTGAGTAATATAAAAGATGGTACAAGTACTTTTAAATGGACGCCAGTGTAAACAAGAGCTCAAAGATAAGGTGGGTTTTTAGTTATTTAATGGTGACAATACTATTAAAAACCTAATTAAAAATTATCAAGGAATATATGAAATCATTTAAAATATATAACAGCCACAATGTTTAAATGAATGGTTTTAACATTTTAAATAAGTGAATTGTTGATTTAAACAAAGAGACGATTTTTTTGGCCATCAGAGCTGTAAAATTTTGAACACTAATTAAGAATATGCTGAGCTGATTAAAATGATTAAAAATATTGTTTATAGAATTTACTGAAAAATATAAAGATTTAATTTCTGACCTTCTACAAAGCATTAAATATTTGGGAGTGAGAGAACAAGAGAACATGTGTTGTCGCAGCAATAATTAATGTGTATTATTGGAAAATTTAAAATCGTGTAGGAAAAGTATAAATAAAATGGACATGGATAACACAAGAAACCCCACTCCAAATGAATTGCTGAATACTCTTTTATCTGTGTTTGACTTTGGAGACATGTACGTAGTGCCATGTCTACAACATCCTAGCTGTGTTTTTACAACCATTGCAGTGCAATTTAATTCAATTTTTTCTTACAGCAATTATTCATCTACAATATATATATATATATATATATATATATGGATTATAAATATATTTTTATCTCTTAACTTTCAGTAAATTTTGAAATTAGTTTATTTTAAAATTTTAAACCAATTTAATCTTTCATCTTTCAAAATAGGTGAATTTAGTTATTTTAATCAAATTTTGTTAAGTTTATTTGACATTTCGAACATGTTTCATAATAGTATTTGACTTAACATTAAGTAAAGATGTGTCAAACAGTATAAACAACTCAAATACAGTCCTGAAATGTGTACGAAATATCAAATAAACTTAACAAAATTTGATTAAAATAACTAAATCCACATATTTTGAAAGATAAAACACTAAATTAGTCAAAATTTTCAGAATGAACTAATTCTAAAATTTACGGAGAAAAACATATTTAACCTAAATATTAATATGAGAAACTTACATTTCTTTCTCTTTATTATTAATTTCTCTCTCTGTACATGCAAACGCGTACCTATTATAGATTGAAAGAAAAAATGAGTCTAGATATTGGTTTGGTTCAATAATACCAATACGAACAATAACGTCACAGGATTAAAAGGTGTCTTTTTAAACAATAAATAAATATGAAAAATAAACACTCTTAACTTTAAAATAAACCAAAAAAATAATTATTATTAAAGGCACTAAAAGAAAAATGACACTGGAATGAAGAAAAGAAATAAGGCTATGCGTATGTGGCTTTGAAAGAGTGCATGGACATGAATATTTGAAGATTTTCTTCCTGCACCCTCATGTTTTCCTCCCGCACATATATAGTCTTAATGAAATCACCTAATTACCTTTTATTAAAAAATTTACACTACTTTGATTTTCAAAATTATACTGTGAATTGTACAATTCAGAAAATATTTATATTTCAGATTTTTTTTTTAAATTTATATTACAAGTTGTATAATTCAAAATATAAATTTGTATATTCGAAATACAATTTACATTCAAAATTATCTTTTAAATTTACAATTATATAGTTCATAATGAAATATTGTGGATTAATCTAAAATTTAAATTTATATTATAAATTATATAATTTGTAATATCTATATATAGTACAAACCAAAATATCTTTTTCTAATAATTTCAGTAGGGGTATAATTGGAAGTTTAAAAAATATTAAAGTACGGGTGCAGGAAGAAATTCCCTGAATCTTGAGTTAGCCTGGGCCGGCTTATGTACATTCCAGTTAATAATGGACTTTCAAAGGCTTAAAAGCCCAAATTAATATTATAAGAACGACATCATTTAACTGTTTAAAAAAGGGAGTTGAATTCAATTTTGTACTAAGAAGAAAGTGAGAATTTTATCCAATACATAGGTCTTTGTTTTATTCATAATGTTAGTGACAAATAAAACAAAAATATTTAATTACACACTTACTTTTTTCATTTGCAAACTCATGTTTTCCCAACTAGATCACATATATTATATAAAATCTTTTATTATGAATGCGTAAGACAATTGGCATGTGAAATTATTATTACATCTTAAACAAAAAGATTAAAAAAAAGAGGTATATTATTGATGATAGTCTTATCCTATTTCAACATGATCATCTTAACAAAACATGTTTATCCAAAATTAGAAAGGAAAAAAAATGATAAAAAAATTATTATTTTCCTAAACAACCCTAATTGTTATGTGACTCTAGGTCAAGCAAAAGGGCACCCAAGGCTTGTCTCATATTTTGGGAATTAAGCAATTTTTTTTTGTTTGTCTACATCAAATAACTTTTCTTCTTTTATTGTTGATGAGAAAGCTTAGAGAATAAAGTAATGTGACATGATATAGACATAATATCTAATAATCTCTTCTCAGTGGTTCAATTCAAACTATATAATAATATCTTCTTATTCATATCGCACTAACAAAACCCCATTTGCTTCCACCTTCTTTTTTAAATATACCTTTCAATAACTATTGCTGCATTTTAATTCTTTTTTTATTGCAGATATTTTTACTTTGATGTTGAGATGTAGGTTCAGATAATTGCAACTTCCATTAGCAAACGACATTGCACCTTCATACAACCATACTACTTATTATTATTCCTAATCTATATGAAAATTATTGAATAACAGATATTTTGAAACTAGAAATACTAAACATGTTTTTGTTCTTCTAAATATTTTTATATATACTTTTAATCTCTCTTTATTTTTTTTAATCTTTCTTAGTTTTGAAATATATGACTTTTAGTCTTTCGGTGTTAAAAATAATCCAAATATTTAATTTTTTTTGTGTGAAAAAGTTACAATTTAAGTCTTTTTTTTTTCTTATCGTTAAGAAGTGTATTTTAAGTTACTTATTTTTTTTATTGTTAAAAAATAGATTTTAAGTTTAATTTAACCCTACAAAATTAGTTTGTAAAATGATGTTTAGACTCACTTATATAGTGTAAATGAACATCTTTTGTAGTCACCCCTCCACGGAGACATAGTGGAATAATAGACTAAACAATCAGCAAATCTTGTTAGGATATGCTTAAAATCATAACTCTAATATCATACTAAGAAATAAACTTTAAGTCTAACTCAATCTTAAAATTAGTTTGTAAAATGAGTTTCTCACACCAATAATATAAATTAGTTTTATTTGTAATTAATATAAAATTTCTAACCTCTATTGTTTATATAATTTAGAGAACAAAATATAGTATATTTCAAGATGGAAAAGATTAAAAATAGACAATTTAAGAAAAAAAAAAGTACAAAAGAAAAACATACTTATAAACAAGAGAAGCACCAAGAATACAATTTTTGACAAAGAGAAAAGAGAAAAAGAATCCAAAATGAGTCTCATCCATAGAACATTACTGTCACAAAAAGCTTAACACTCAAGTATATAATTGGTTCATTTTTTTTTTATGAAATAATTGTTGTTTCATTTCATAAAATATGAAAGTTGTATTCTCATAATATGATACTTGTCAAAAGTATTACAATATCATTTCCTATGTGAAATCAACCTAACAGAAGGTTAAAGTGATGAAAAATTGGTGGTTATCTGCTTGGTACAGTTCTTAGAAGTCACAATAATCCATTTTAAAGAAATCTTTGCTTGATTTTATAATTAAAAAAAAAAGAAGGAAAGATGACTGATAAATAATAAATGAGTAAACATTAAAGATGTATTTTAAAGTTATTATTATTATTATTATTATTATTATTATTATTATTATTATTATTATTATTATTATTATTATCTCATCCTCACTTCTCAACGGACCACACCAACTATACCACCTGTCGGCTCATAAACTTTAATGGAAAATGTATTTTTATGTCAAAACTTTAATACGACAAATATGGTGATCATTAAAGACAAAAAATAGGAAGAATAAAACAACAATGTGTAATTTTGTCAATGGTTACAAAATCACATTTTATTTTCTAAATTTAGATGTTTATATGGCTAGTATAAAATTTTAAGTTTTATAATAAGGATGTTTTCTAAATGTATTCTGAAAAATATACGTATGATTTTATTTATGTGTTATAGAATTTAATATTATACCTAAAGGACAAAAAGAAGAATTGACTTGAACATTTACTTCTTACTTAATGAATTTTTAATATAAAGTAATTGTTTGTTAAATATAAGTTTAATTAAAGTTGGAAAAGATAATTTAACTCATAAAACTCGACAGGTTGGCTGAATTATTGAATCGTTTCTGTATGAAAAATAGAGCAAGTGTCACTTTATTTCATTGAAGAAATTAATAAAATATATATCATGATTACTCCGTTGATAATTGGTTTATTATTATACATTCTTACAGGAACCACTAATCCAACCTTCCAATACAAATTAATAAACATATTTTAGTTTAAATTAGTAAAAATATCTTCTTGTTACATCACCTTAATCAATTTAATCAAGTTTACCTCTGAGGTTTTTGGTCTTTGCACAAATCATATACTTTGGTTACATTAATCAACAAATTATCATGGTTTTACTTGAATATTACAAAACCAAAATAATTAAGAATATTGGTTTTTAGTTATTAAAATTTCAATTTTATTCCAAGAGTACGTTTTGAAAAATAATTTTTAAAATTTAATTGTTTTCTAAGTATTAATACTGTTTATAATTTCAAGTGTATGTTTGAAACCATAAATTATATTTGCAAAATAAATTATGAAAAAATAAACTGATTTTATGAATATGAAAGCTGTAACTTACTATATTATTTTTCAATACTTTCCTTTTTACATATATATACTCTTTTTCTTGTATTAAAAGCTTGCATTTAAATAAAGGTAATAACTATTTTAAAGTCATTTATCATAAAATTTATATAAATATTATCACAACTTGCATAATTTAATAATTTTAATTTGAAAAACTATTTTCAAAGTCTACCGCTGAAAATCTCCGTCATGGTATTGTGACATGTAGCACCAGACAAGTGGAATGATAATTAATTAAGGCAAATTCCCAAAGGAGAAAAAAAAGCATGGAGCCAAATAAATCATTGCATAAAATAATGATTAAGAATCTAAAATAAATAATTGAGTTAACGTTGTTTGTCACTTTCCTTAAATTAATATGTTAGGAATTAATTATTTTAACGGACAATGTCCTTGCCAGATGGCATCAAAGTATATAATTAATAACTTTTGTAAATAATAATATAAAACTGAAATAATTTTTTTAAAAATAATTTGTATTTTTCGCGTTCTCTTTTGCTTTAAGTATATTTTGTACGTTATAATTAAAATATTATTTAATTTATATATATGGATTAAATTGTATTTAATAATAATACATAAACAAAAAGGAGAAGTAAACAAATAAATAAATACGAGCTTTTTTGGACTTCTCTTATGACATATTGTTGGAAGTTTCTCTTCTTTCTATTAATATTAATCGTTTTTCTTTGTATTTTCATGCCTCCACAAGAACTATAATGTTTTATATAACCTAAGGTTTATCAAAGATTAGTTTTCTATATATGTTTGTGGTTTTTTTATTTCTCTTTTATCACTTTTATAACTTTTAACCATTCTGTATTTCTTCTGTTTTTAAAGTAAGACATTTTTTTTTCTAAGGTGTGCGTTTGCGCATATATATGAAATATATGTAATGATCAATTAGTTCTAATAATTAAGAGTGTTACAAATGATTTTCATTATAGAAAAATATAAGATAACAACATTAAACTGATATTTCTTATTTAATTATAGAAGAGTTATACTTATTTATCTTCATGACACATTAGATAATACTCATATACTCTTTAATTTTAAAATAAACATTCATTATCTCACGTATAAGTTGTAATAACCCATTTTCGAAAACACTTACACCCTTTATATTAGCAATAAAATGAAATTTCTCTTTATATTTTTTTTTTTGATAAAATAATAATTTTTTTTATATTTTTAATAAATCATTACCACTTTTTATTTAAAAATGACATATTAAATTAAACTTAATTAAATATTAGGTAAATTACAAGTTAGAATTAAAAAAAAAAAACACTTTTTTTTTGTAAATTAAATGCTTTAGTTATCAAAAAATTATATACACTCCTACTACGTTTTCTTTAACGTTATTCAATCGTAAATAGAACAAGAGATAGAACATAAGATATGGTGCCCGCATTTTCTGTTACAATAGATTTAGAGTAGAATACTATCTATAAAAAGATGCTCGTGTTGTTTAAGATCATTTTAAAATTACTATAGTAAAAATCTACCAAGATAATAGGAAAAATTTGTAAAGATGACTTGTTTTATTTTTCTCTAGGTATGGAATCTAATCGTTGCGTGATTTTTTTTTTTATTTCCTTCTCTGTATTTGTTTTTGTTAAAAAAAGTAGAACTTAGATATTCTTATAAATTTTAGTTTTTAATCAATTATGAAGTTTACAATTACTTCTCTCCTCAATAATTGAATCATGTAAAGAGACTGATATTGATTTGAATATTTATAACACATTAGAAATTGCAAGAATATTGTTTGATATCATTTGAGGATCATTGACAATTTGTTTAATGATAAAATAGTATTAATAAAAGTTAATTTTTATATTTTTAGAAGAAAAAAAAAATAGTAATGGGAGGTAATATTAGACCGTAGTAAAAAAAAAAGTGATATCAAAATATCAATGACTTTAGAAATTATATCAATCATTGGAATTTGTGCCTCTTTCTCTACGATTTTACTCGTTTCAAACACCAACCATGCTATTTTAGCATGTTCTTCCTCTTTGAGCAAACATATGTATCACAAACCTCAATGAAGGAGGCGTATGTATATCAAAATTTTGAAAATGATTGACACAATAACAAGACATATTAATCAATTATAGAGTGAGAAGAAGACAAACAAATACACAACTGAAGAGACACACATATATAATGAAATTTATAACGATTAAAATATCAAAAGTCAAATAAGATGTTTAGTGAAAGATGTACAATGATTTGGTGATGTGATTTTGTTATAACATAGTGATGATAGAACCTAAAGGGTGATTATTAAAATGAGAGACATGAGGAATGGGAATAAAAATGATGAGAAAAGAGAAGTGAAGGTTTAAACCATGGCGTCATGTGTGCATGGTGGCATGCTGTGTAAGGGTTGAAGCTTCGGAGTATACTGCGTTGTTCTTAATTACAGTATTATTAAACTCAAACACACACAGAAGTTGGTGAGCTACATTTGCGTAACGTGGCATTTCTGGGACCATAAAATGCAGAAAAACCAAATTGATTGGTTCTGTGAATGAAGGCGTTAACGTACTCAATAATGGTTGGTTAAGACAATAACCTAGACAGACAAAGGGTCTGAGGATGTTGGAAACGATGACCTACAAATTGGTGACACCTCATCATGTTTTCCGTTGTGACACAGATTCCTTGCCACACTCATGTTTCTGGACTTGTCTTCTTCGTGCCATGTATGCTACTCATTTATTTGGTCCCATGCATAACACTTGTCAGGGTTATTGTGATTCTCAAACTACCCTTGCATGACCCTACTCTTGCCCTACATACTCCATTTTTTATTTTTAACGTGTTTCATTTTTTGTTAAACTTCACGTGCAATTTTATGTTTTTACTAAATAACACTCAAGCTTTTTCTTTTATTTTTATATATATCAAAATATAAACGAATGTTGCTAAATTTATATATATTATTCATGATATTGATATTTCAAAACAATTTTTTCATAGAAAAATGTACATTTTTTTATTCATATTAGCTTGCGACCATGCGTAGGTAGTGGACCTCGTTTGCGTGTTTTTTTTTTTATTAGTAAATATATATTATATTAAAAGAGATTTAGGAATTAAGAAAAGGAATAATAAATAGTTTAAAGTGTAGAAAGATTAGATGATGTTGAACAATGTAAGGAGTGGATTGTCTAAGAAGACAAATGTTAGATGATTTAAAAAACTTAAACAGTGGACAATTTGAAAATAAGGTTAGACAATAAGAAAAAAATGTAAAGAGTTGACTCTTTTTATGTATAAAAAGTAGACGATGCACTAAAATATAAAAGTAGACTTTATAAAAAATACAAAGGTTAAATGATGTAAAAAAAATAAAGAATAAATGATATACATGCAAAACAATATAGAGAATAAATTTTGTAAAAATAAAAATATTAGATGATGTTGAAGATTATAAATAATAGATAATCTAAAATCACAAAGGTTAGATTATGCAAAATACGTAAAAAGTAAACTCTATGAGAAAATGAAAGTTGATGCAGAAAAGTGTAGTAGACGATCTAACACTATAAAAAATATACCATGCAAATAATGTAATAAAGAGTAAACTTTGTAAAAATACAAAGATTAAAAGATGCAAAAAGGTTTAAAGAGTAGACAAATAATACAAAGGGATGCCATACAAAAAGAAAAATGTAGAGCAATGGTATACTTTTTATTATTTTTATTATGATATTTATGTATTATTTATGATACTTTATATTGAAACAAACTTTTCATAAAAAGAATGTACATTAATTCTTATATGACACTTTACAAAAATATTTTTTAATATTATTAATACATAAGAATTAAATTCATCATTTTTAATATATATTTTAGAACTTTACTTTTTAATCTTCATAATGGTGTTTTAAATTTTAATCGACACACTAGGTATTAGATTATAAAAAGAATTGAATGTGTAGGAAATGAATCTCTCTGCTTTAAAATAAAAGGGAGTTGGAGTTTTATATATAATAGTTACACTTGAGAACAAAAATACACAAGCATTATTTCTCCTCTGTTTTTTTATTCAAAACGATAGAACATATAATATTGTTGAGTTTGACTAGCGAACCAATATTGAAATTAGGAAGAGAAAGAGAAAGTAAAGACTTCAAAGTGAAGCCAAGCATGAATCTCCGAATATTGGTGAAAATTAGATGAAACCAAACATAACCTGCGTGCGGTGGCTACCTCGTATCATTTGACTACGTTTTTTTTTATCAACCCACTTCAATTTTTTTTTTCCTATATTCACCTAAAATAGCACTCATTCGTCATCAACTTCTCCAAGAGTGATTTGTGAATATATATTTATTTTTTTAAATTCTGCGAACCTTTTCAAGATAAAATTATAATAATTGAGTGATGAAATATCAAAATTGGCAACGTGCATCACTAAAGATAAAGTTCACTTAAAATATGTAAAGTAAAGACGGTGTTTACTTTAGTAAATTTGTTTAGGACTATGGTTGGACAAGGTTTTTTTTTAATTATTATTATTAATTTATGGATGGTGAATGAAGTTGTATTTCCCAATGAATTGGAACAAGCAATAGTGATAGGCAACACGGCTCTATGAATAAAAGGAAATGAAAATGGTGGGTCTTATTAGTTAAGCTTTTTGTTTTAGTCAGAAAAATTAGTGACCATGGGATATTTGTTTTTCTTTTTTTAATGAACAATGATTGTGAAATGCAACCTTCTTGAATAAGTGACTTTGATTTTTTCATTATTCATCACTCATTAACTATACCTTTTTATTAATAAGTTTTGCAATTATAATGGGTCTTGACTTTATAAGAGAATGGTACTTTGCACACAAATTTTCTTTTTCTTTGGGTTGTTGCACATGTGATGTACCTCAACCCAAAATGTATTCAAAATAGATACTCAAACTAAAACTAAAATCAAAACAATACATACTTTTCTATATCCTCCCATCATTCAAATTCATAGTATCTATTCATTATTATATATATAAAGAGAGAAAGAATCTATTTACGTCAATAAGGAAATATAATAAACTATTACACTATTTTTATTACAAATTAACAAAATTTAAAATAATTTCACATAAGGAAGTATAATCAATGAAAATAATAATTAAATTGAGTATGTCACTTGAACAAGGACTCATGTAATTTGAGTGATATTACATAACTTCCTCTAATCACTTGAGTTGATATAGTTGAAGAGGTAAGAGAATTTATGTGTTCTCTTTCTTACTTGGGCAACCAACAATTCAAGCTTTGGGTTCCTACTTTATCGAGAAAATCCCATCTTATAACATTATAAAATAAGAATTAAGCACATTTTAAATCTAGATTAAGCCACACTTGTATATCCTTTAATCACATGAATAATAATAGGCCATTAAGAAATATAATAGATAAGTGATCACCCAAAAATACAAGATTAGATTTATTTGAATTAAACTCATTTTTCCAAAGATGAATTCATAACAAAATATGATAACTAAGATTGACAAAAGAAGACTGACGATGGATAAGAAGAAAGACAATAATTTTATAAGGTTTATTTGACTTGATAAAAACGATAAAAATTTTATTTATTCACCAAATAATAACAATATTAAGAAAATAAAAATATCTTAAAATACTCATTAAAAGGATCTAAAAGAAGATGGAGGGATTTTCAAAATGATATCTACTCTAAAAGATTATAACCATAAAATATATGAAAAAAAAGTATAGAATAAAATATATGAAATGATGATAGTTTGGTTTAAAATTAATAATTATGCGTAAAATTAAATACAATATTAAAATTTTAAAGAATTTTTGGCTCCATATAATAAATATTACTATTTTAAATTATATATAACTTGAAAAGCTCCCCTAGGTTACTTTTGTTAATACTGTCATTCGCAAAGAATCCCTTGTTTTGGTAAATTTTTTGGAAATATTTATATTTAAATTGAAAACTTCATAAAAAAATCCCTCTAATATTTTCTCTCTTTTTCTCTCCAACCTTAATATTTGAACTATATTTTATAATGATTTACTACTATATACTTCATTCTCAAATTACACTATTCCCATAAATAAATTATTCTAAAGATCCTCTTTATTGTGTCCCAACAAATACTGTATTTTTTTTTCCTTAAAACGATTTTCCAGTCATATCCTATGATATGAACGAATTATTGATTTCAATTATTAAACATAATTA
>Ga0209589_1007791_pt1 | contig 17034 bp, 9 predicted proteins | sample CowpeawhiteBW_FD_187525 | JGI IMG/M metagenome (GOLD analysis project Ga0209589, IMG submission 187525) | Root nodule microbial communities of legume samples collected from California USA - Cow pea white BW (SPAdes) (version 2) | ecosystem: Host-associated > Plants > Roots > Nodule | place: USA...
TATATAAATTTTATAATGATATTTTTATTAAACATTTTAATAATATTAAGTTTATTTTATATTTTGTTTTAAAATTTTAAAATATTTATTTTAACTTGTTACAAAATTATTTTAAATAATTTATATATAAATGTTATAGTTGGTTTAAAATTAACAATTTTATAAATTTAAATATAAAATTTTAAAACAATTTTGTAAAAAGTTAAAATAAATATATTTAAAAAAAATTAAAAAATGGACTGAAATGCAATAAAAATAACAAATATATGGACCAAATTGAGATTGAGACAATGAATTGACATGTGTCACCTTACTGACTTGACATGTAACACAATATTGACGTGACACGTGTCATGAATAATTTTCAAAAAAAAAATTAAAAAATTCAAAAAGAAATTCAAAAAAATTCTAAAAAAATTCAAAAAATTCAAAAAAATGTGGAGCTGACACGTGGCACATCTTTAACATCGTTAACTTTATATTAACGAAATGGACCTAATTGTTACACATTTTAAAAAATATGGACCTAATCGAGACTAAAAAAATCTTAGGACCTATTTGAGATTTTTCAACAAAAACATGGACCAAGGAAGTATTTTAACCTTATAAAATTTAAACCTGGTAATAAAAACGAAGATGGGTAGAACAAAACGAAGTTATTTATTATAAAAACATATGATAAGCATTTTATATCGCAATGTCTTCCCTTCTAAAAGCTATCCAACAACTTCATTTGTGGCACATGAACAATACATGTGCACTATTGGTCAAGCTATACAGATCTTAATCTTATACCAGACCTTCAAACCAGACGTAAGGTTTCCGGACAACCATTCATTACAAGAATACATAACGAAATGAATCCATATAAACCAAAATAATGTTCTTACTATTGTACTAAAAGTCATCATAGGGGCAATGCCCAATGTCCATATCGAAATGATTAGGACCCCTATGATGACCTTTAATATAAGAACATTTTTTGGGTTTATCTGGATTTGGATGATCCATTTCATTATGGATACTTGTAGTGAATGGTTGATCAAAAGCCTTATGCATGGTTTGAGAATCTGGTATAAGATTAGAACATGTATAGCTTGACCAATAGTGCACATGTGTTGTTCATGTACAAATGAAGTTGTTAGAGGATTTTGGAAGGGAAAATGGGGGATGCAATTAGAAATAGTTGAAAATGTCACACCCCCACACGTTTTCTGATAAAGAAAATGTCCACCCCACACTTTTTTTCTTCTGAATTTGTGCACCCCCTTAATCAATCTCCGTAATTGATTATGAACACTTTGTAATCGATTACAATTTGAAATCGTTAACCCCCACACAATTTCAACTCATAAAAACGTGTGACACCTACACGATTTCTTAATCGGATTTAAAGAAAAACGTGAGAAGGTTGCACAATTTTTCTTTTAAAAAATGTGTGAGGACAACACGATTTGTTTATTTTCGTAATTTTTTAAAAATTTGTCAAATTTCGTAATATCGAAGACAAATTTGCCTACAACAAAAAACCAATCAACATAAGAAAGCATTGTATAATGTTAATCCTACGTGTGTGAATAGCTTGGTTCAACTCACTTTTAGGAGTGTAATACTTCACCTCAAAGTCATTTTGAACTCATTTACAATTGCAATTATATAGGATACAAAATTCCCCAAGCATTTTCGCTAATAACAAAACATATATCCTCATAATTGACCAACACCCAACATATTTTTTCCATTCCCATTCCTAGATACTGTGTTCCCTCACTAAACAACGCAATGCATCTCTTCTGTTTCGGTAAGCCATTTTTCAGAATTTTGAGAATAATAATAACTTGAGAATAACCACACTCTGTCAATGTAAACACAACTACACAAATTCCCTATGCCCTCTAACAAAAGAGTGGAAAACAATTAAAACTAAAGTCTCAAACAAGCCTAACAACACTCTTCTGAAAATAAGCCATAACAAGCAAAACTAGTAGGTAGTGTCTCCAAAGAACATCATTGCTCTGTCCTTTCGATATCATGTTTCCGGGGGCTAAGATGCAAAACAGAAAACAAAGACTTCATAGTCAGTATAAAAATAGTTTTTTTATTTTTATTTTTATAATTATTCTTCATATTTTTATCTAAAGAATAAATAAAACCTAGTATAGAATATGCAAGTTCAAAATGATTCAAACATCCAAAGTTTCTTACCGCATTGCCTTGTTGAATTAGCAAAACTCGAGCAGAGACATAGCAAGCCTTCTGTATCAGTATCAAAGCCACACGTGCCACCAGATTTTTTGCAGCTTTCACATCCAGTGTCTGGGACACTGAAAGAAAGCTTGATCCCATAAACCCAGTCCAAAGGGCCAACACCATTCAAATTTTCGGTGTTAATCACACTTGTGTAGTGCGTGCAGTCTAATATGTTCATGGACATGAACTTCACAGTGCCATAAGTGGTGAAACAGCAGGGTGGGGAACTGTTGGTCAACAAATGGAAGACCCTGAAGGCATTGCACGCGCCATAAAGCTCGTCGCAGGTGTGGCCAGCGAAGTTGAAGCAGAGGTACTTGTAATGGTTGAGAACAGGAGAGTCTATGGAGCAGTTTAGCAGCACGAAAACCGTGTCCTGTGATGGAGGGATTATGGCGGATTGAATATCGGTCATTTGGAAGTCGTGGTGAGGTTGGAGAATGGAGCAGGTGGACATTGCAGGATCGTAGACTACCATGGAGTTTTTTTCATAGTCGATGGATTGGACTTTGTAAGAGCCTGAAGGGGTTTGAAAGAACAAGTCAGTGCTGCAGTTTAGCATGTGTCTGAACTGGGGTGCACCGCACCCATCTTCTAGGCCAAAGGGGTAGTTTATGGGAATGCTGCCACACGAGGTTTTGCAAGGGGAGGAGAGTGTGAACGTGGGAATGACTTGTAATGTTAGCATAAGAAGCTTGAAGAAAATCTTCATCTGCATGTTAGAACTCAGAAGGTAGCAATGGTAGAAAGTGTTTGGATTTGATTGGAGGAAGGAGAAAAGGGTAGTGACTTTGGAATGCTGATTTCTTACAGAAAAAAGTGTACAAATGACCGTAATTTACTCGAGTAAGTTTGAATGGCTTTTTGAACGTTGGACACAGGCTGGTGACTGGGATCCACACGTTGAAAAAAATGATCAAAAAGTGAAGCAGTTTCGCTAGGTTATCTGTGAATAGTCATCTGGCTCCATCGGAATGCGTGGTTGTTCAATTATTATACTGTGCTTGTGCACTGCAAAAGCTTCTGCCACTTATATAAAAGAAGAAAACCTATCTAAATAAATATGAGAGGTGAAGTTTATTTTCAGATGATAAACAATGTGAAACGAGTACTAATATTGGCACACAGAAACAGAACAGGCCTAGAGCTGCAAATTTATTAATTCGATAAAGAAAATTTGGGACCTAAGATGTGTAACCGCCCTATAGTATTAATATATTATTTTATAAATATACAAACATGGGGATGTAGCTCAAATGGTAGAGCGCTCGCTTTGCATGCGAGAGGCACGGGGTTCGATCCCCCGCATCTCCAAATTTTTTAGAATTTTTCGAGTCTTTCTTTCCTGATTTTGAAGAGTAAATAACATTCTTTTTGTTTTCTCTTATCTCGAAAAGGCGGAATCTGCCGTATAAAAAGTAGACACATTCCCGCCAATATGCAAGAGCTGGTGCGCAAAACTAGGGTTTCCGTTCAACAACTGCGAAGGCCCCTCAGCTGCATTGACCATGGCGGAGGACCTTACTCAGATCGCTCACTTGCTCAACAGCACCCTCAGCCCCGACGCCGACGCCGTCCGCGCCGCCACCGACTTGCTCGACCGCCTCTCCGTCAATCCGCAATTCCCTTTCCACCTCCTCACCCTCTCCACTGGTATTAATTTCATTTCCCTATTCAACTACTCTTTCTGGAGACAAAGCAATCGTGATGGTTCTCGTTTCGTGTTTTTGCTAACAGGAGCAGGAAATCAAGGCCAGAAAATTGCCGCTGCTACCTACCTCAAGAATCTCACTCGACGTAACGTCAGTAGCTCCGGCGAAAAGCCTTCGAACGTGAGCAAGGAGTTTAAGGAACAGCTGATGCAGGTGTTGCTTCAAGTCGAGTTATCCGTTCTCAAGATTCTAGTTGAAGTGGTATGACTATAGTCATTTTCGCTCTTTACTGCTTTTGAAATGTGTTCTGTTTATATTACCTGTATATGTGTGTGTGGGTACTTTATGTATATACATACATATTTTACTGATGAGTGATTCTGTGGCTGCAGTTCCGTCCCATTGTGGCAGCTGATTTTGTTAAGCATAATTTGTGGCCCGAGCTTGTGCCTAATTTGCAGGCTGCTATTCAGAATAGTCATCTTATCAACGGTTCAAACACTAAATGGAATACTGTAAATGCACTTATTGTTCTCCATGCTCTTATTAGACCTTTCCAGGTATTCAAATTTTAAAGTATGTGGTTATTATGAGTATTTGAATTTTCTGTTATTTGTTGTAATTTGTCGTATTGTTATTCTGTATGAAAGGAATGCCGTTTATTGATAACTTGTTTCAAATTTCTTTCTACTGGTTGAGTTGATGTGTAAAGGATGGAAAAGAACTTGTCACCGACTTGTGTCTTGCATTCTACGAATTTACATGTGCTTCTTTATTGATTTTTTGCCCTGGTTTATGTGGTCTTAAGTTCATTCGGAATCTTTGCCAGTTTTGTTCTCTGAAACATTTTATTTTTAACATGTCTTTATTGTTAGAAAGATTTTTTTTTTTCTCATGTGCATTTGTGTCCTGGTTAGCCACATTCTGAACTCTAGGATTGTACTTCTTTCTATAATAACACTTTAGCTCTCTTTTGTTTTTGTATAACTTTGTATGTAATGTGATGCATGTTGAATGACTTATGGAAATACAAACTTTTAACCATTAAATGTAGAAGATAATTGGTGGACTTTTGGTTGCTTCGTCTCATGTTAGATTCACTTCTTCATCTTGCAGTATTTTTTGAATCCTAAAGTAGCTAAGGAGCCAGTACCGCCACAGTTGGAGCTTATATCTAAAGAAGTTCTTGTGCCTTTGCTTGCTGTTTTCCATCAATTTGTTGAAAAGGTGTTGTCTTCTTCTTATTTGTGTTTCTATCCTTTTGGCACGAGTTTCACTTCTGAGTGATTTAATGATGCTTGGATCAGGCTTTAGCAACCCATGCCAGAGCAGAAAAAGAAACTGAGAAAGTTCTTCTCACTATATGCAAATGCCTACATTTTGCAGTAAGTATAGACATACAAAAGTCTACACATTAGTTATTTTCTGCATTAATGTGAAAATATTCAATCATGGTGGAGCTAAAACTTTTAAAGGATGTTATTATCTAAATGGCATTCTTCAGCTTCAATATTGATTGTGATGCCTGTACACTTGTTGTGTAACTTTGCTATTAAAGTCTGATAAGTGTACTGCACTTCTAAAAGTTGGACTTAGATGCTGAGTTTTTGACTTGTCAGCTTCAAGTGGAATTTGTGGCGTCCTGTGGTAATTTATCTCAATTTGACTATTGTTAGTATTGGGGTGTAGTTTTGTTGAAAGCACATTATATTATACTATATTCTGACAAAATTTTGGATGAAAAGTTCTTGCTGTAGGTCTTCATGTCTCTTATTTATAATGAAAATTGAAGTGTGTAAGAGAGATAGTGTTGCAGTGAATTTGTTCAAGAGAATTTGGTTCTTTCAGTGAAAAGGAAAATTTCAGAAAGTGTTGCACATTATTTTCTGTTTTACCAGTTTTTATTTTGTCCAAGATTCAGACTTAATTTTTTTACCTGTACTTAACATGCTTTATTCTGTTATTCTACTGCTACTTTATATCCCTTTTAAATTGATGTTTCCTTTTCTTTTTACATGACATTTTTATTTGTAGATGAAGTCCTACATGCCATCAACATTGGCTCCTCTGTTACCTTCATTTTGTCGGGACCTAATGAGCATTTTGAGTTCTCTGAGCTTTGATGGTGCAGTCAATCAAGAGGATGAATATTTGACCAGATTGAAGACCGGAAAGAGAAGTCTGCTTATTTTCTCTGCCCTTGTCACCCGGCACAGGAAGCATTCTGATAAGTAATGTGGTTCATAAAGTGTTTTTAAATTGAATATAAGTTTTTTTGCTATTGTATATTGAATCATATGCTCCTCATTTTCAGGTTGATGCCAGAAATTATTAACTGTGTTTTAAACATAGTCAAGTTTAGCAAAAATACGAGTGTAAGATATTTTCATTATTTCTCGTGCTTAATGACTAGTTAGTTGGTCTGAACATGGTTATGATTTATAATTTAGCTCTTCGTTGGCCAGAATTCTAAAATACTTAACAGTGCTGTTCCTGAAACCGTTGTATTCTCAGCATTGGATTTATTTTCCAAACTGCTTCAAAGTCTTTATTTATCTTTAACTTGATTCTGGACTTGTCTTACCTTGATATTTATTGTTATAGTTCCTCGTATTGGGCATTCCAAAATTTGAACTGTTATGTTCCTCTTGCAGCGACTTCCTTTCCTGTCTGAGAGGCTTATGTCCCTAGGTTTTGATGTAATTTCAAATATATTAGAGACGGGGCCGGTAGGTGGTTTTATGCTTTATTTTTTCTTGTTTCAATTGTTAGAATGCTAAAAAACGTGAATTTTTTAGTGACCATATTCTTCAAAATACTCATCTTTGATGGGCTTCCATGTAATTTTATGCAGGGATGGCGTTTAGTTTCTCCACATTTTACAACTCTATTGGAATCTGCAATATTTCCAGCATTAGTATTGAATGAGAAGGTCAGAATTTATTTAAACAAAAGTAACATGGATAGTGTTTTTGCTTAAGTGGAATAAATCAGTCAAAAACTGCTTATTATATATTTTTTCTTATTAATTGCTTATGGAAATGTTGATGAGTAGGACATGTCAGAGTGGGAAGAAGACCCAGATGAGTATATACGGAAGAATCTTCCTTCAGATATAGTATGAGAATTGATCTTTGTTTCTCTTTTTTTTTCCTTAATGTTTAGATATATCTGACCTGAACTTATATTAGGATGAAATTTGTGGATGGAGAGAGGATTTATTCACAGCCAGAAAAAGTGCAGTAAACTTACTTGGTGTTATTTCGATGTCAAAGGTTACTGCTCAACAAAGATTGATTAATCTATGGCTTAGTTATTACCATTGTTCATTTTTGTCATTAATGTCTGCAGGGTCCACCAATGGAGACTGCCACTGACAGTTTATCAGCTTCATCCAAGCGTAAAAAAGGTCAAAAGAACAAAAAAAGCAATCAACGCCGCTCTATGGGAGAGTTATTGGTGCTTCCATTTTTGTCCAAGTTTCCCATTCCTTCTGCTTCCGATTTGTCTCAGAAAATACTGAATAAGTGAGTTTTATGCATGTTTCCCCAATTAAGTAAATTCAAATTATATTTGTAAGATCGATGACCTCATCTATATTAATAAATACTCTGTTAATTTGTAGTGTGTTTTTGGAAGTCTATTCTATTGACATTGCTATAATATAATTAGCAGTATGAGTATGTATGTGCTTTCATTTTGAATCAGTCTCGAAAGGATATAGCTGAACTTGGTTCTTGTTTGATGCACCTCTGTTGAAGAAATAATTGCTTTCAAAAGAACCCTCAAAAAGATGCCAAATAAAAAGTTATTTTCACAAATCAAGTCAATTTAGTCAAACATGAGACTAAAGAATTGTGTTTGCAGCTATCATGAATTTATACAAATGCTATGTACATTTTTTGTTTTTATAATGCCTTTCGCTTCTTTTTTCAATAGAACTTTAATCTTGATTAAAGAGGGCAAGTTTATTTGTTGTGTAGATATCCTTACTCTATAATAGGTTAATTTCCTTTCTTTATGACTTTTTGTACATTTTCTTGTTACGTCTATGGCAGTTACTTTGGTGTTCTTATGGCATATGGTGGCCTGCAAGATGTGAGGACATTTCTTCTTTTGTTCAACTATTTATCATTTTTTCTATGATAATTTACAAAAAGTAGTTTTAAATTCTATAATTTTACAGTTTTTGAGGGAGCAAGAACCTGAATTTGTAACAACCCTTGTACGAACACGGATTTTACCTCTGTACACTGTAGCTGTGTCCATACCATACCTTGTTGCCAGTGCAAATTGGATACTTGGAGAACTAGGCTCCTGTCTGCCAGAAGTAAGACAAAATGTCAATTAATCTTTCATGACTCAAAGAAGCATTAGATTCAAATTGCTTATCATTATGCTTTCATGTTACTGTAATGACAAATTACTTTCAAGACATAGTTGATCCCAAGTTGGTTTGTCTGTTTTCAGGAGATGTGTACTGATGTATATTCTCAGTTGCTTATGGCATTGGTCATGCCGGATAGGCAGGAACCTTCTTGCTATCCAGTGCGGGTTTCTGCTGCTGGGGCAATTTCCACACTACTTGATGTGAGCATTTAGTTCCCTGATTTGTTTTGTTCTTACACTTTTCTCTCATTGTTTTCTGTTCCTGTCTTCTTTTTCAGAATGACTACATGCCCCCTGACTTTCTACCCCTTCTCCAAGTAATAGTCGGTAGCATTGCAAAGGATGAGATTGAGAGCGAGAGCGAGTGTTCCATCTTATTTCAGCTTCTCAGTTCTATTATGGAAGCTGGAGATGAAAAAGTTGCGGTCCATATTCCACATATTGTCTCCTCAATAGTGGGTTCAGTCTCAAAATGGTTAACTGTCAATGCGGAGCCTTGGCCTCAAGTATGTTGATCTTTCTTACGTATTTATTGGTTAAAAAATCACTTCTATTTGCTTTACCAGACAATTCTAATACATAATAACATTAAATCTGGATGTTTGAATGTTTGTTGAAATTTCTTCACAAGAATCCACATGGTTTTCAGGATTGGAAGGTTAATGATTTGAGTTGGATGAAATTGAAGACCTGCTTACACTGTTATGTGCATAATTGAAACCTTTCTCCTGTTTGTATGCTGTAGATTGTTTCTATATAGCCACTCGTGCCTTGATCTGTTTTACCCAATATAATATTTTCTTCCAGGATAACATTGAATACATTTTTTGTGTGTACAGTGACGTGTTTGCCTTGATATGCTGAGTTTTTTTTTCCTTAGTTGCTTTGTTTGAGGGGGGCATATTCTTTTCTTGCTTTGATTTTGAGTTGTTAGGCTATACATGTGCTACTTTTTATGTGTTTATGTATGTACAATAGGTGGTTGAAAGTGCAATTGGTGCTCTGGCAGTTATGGGTCAGACTTGGGAAAATTCGAGGCCTGAAGAATCTGATTCGGATGAGTCTCGTGATAAATGGACTGCGGATCACGTGACCATTGCTAGAGCTTTTGCTGCACTCTTGCAGCAGGCTTGGCTTGCCCCTCTATGCACACTGGTTAGCTTGAGTTCCTTTTAAATTGAACTTTGATTTTCTTTACTTTATGTGCCCAAGGGAAAGAGAAAAAGAGAATTTGAATGTGCTTGATGAAACTCTGATTTGTGATGATCTATCTTGTGACATTGTATTTTTTTCTTTTCGTCTCAAATGTTTTCGGTGATAACAATGATAATCTGTCTGACGCACCTCTTCTAAGAATTTTTTATTACTATTATTCTTTGGAGTATATATATTCTTATACACTTGTGCTGATCGGTCCCGCTCCTTGCTTTATGGTTTGTCTATCAGATAATAATTTACTTTCCTTATGTCTTTTGCATTACATTAAAATGTGATTAAATATGTTTTTAGTCACGAGAATGCATTTTGTTCCTCAAAATAAATTGTTTATTTTGGTTCCTCAGTCATGACAGTGTTATGTTTCCTTATTTCCCCAAATGAGTAATCTGAAAGGGGAGATGTTTTGTGAAGGATAAGGACTACATTTGACACATTTCCACAACTGCTGGATTGAATTTAAAACGACAATTATTATTATTAGTGACAAAATGAATATTGTATTGTTTACAATATTTAACCCTTTTAATATGTATTGTCTTTTTAAAAGTTTTTTCACCTTTTCCTGAATTTGACAAGGATCAACAAGACCAGCAAGCTCCCCCCTCATCATGCATAGAAAATTTGTCAACTTTGCTACAGTCTGTGTTGCTATCTGTTGATGGAAATCACATGATTCAAGAGCTCAAAGTATCAGAGCTGGTGTCAGTTTGGGCTGAAATGATTGCGGAGTGGCATGCATGGGAGGAATCAGAGGATTTATCAATTTTTGAGGTGATTAAGGAAATTGTAAATATAGATCGTAGATATAGGCTGAACAACTTTGTTGTAAAAGATATGCCACCCCCTCCAGCTCCACCTGTTCCTGAACGTTCAATTATAGAAGGCATTGGAGCTTTCATCAGCGAGGCAATTAAGCAATATCCTTCTGCAACTTTTCGAGCTTGTTCATGTGTCCATATATTACTACATTGTCCAACCTACTCACCTGAAACAGAAGGTGTAAGACAGTCATTAGCTGTTGCTTTTAGTCAAGCAACCATCTCTAGGCTCATAGAGGTTCAAAGCACGACCGGTGCTATTTGGAAGCCCTTATTGCTTGCGATATCTTCATGTTATTTGTGTTATCCTGATATTGTAGAAAGTATCCTAGAAAAGGGTAAACGTGGAGGCATCAGAATATGGGCTTCTGCTCTGTCCCATATATGCAACACATCTTCTGAGCCTGGTCTGACGGCTGAATCTGAGATGAAGTTAACTGGTAAATAGTTCCTTTCAATCATTACTTAATTTAAATAATATTTTGTTTTCCTGTTTCTAAGTAATTGTCTATCTGGCCTATTTATTTATTTAATTGTCTATATTATTACATGCTTTATTCATTATTTACCTTCTAAGATTGTTTTAAGCAATATAGCACAATGCCATTCTATTGTTTGTGCTGGAACTCGAAGTGGTGGTAGTTGTAAAGCGAAATCTTACTAATCACGCGAAAACCTGCATGGTTCTTGATTGTACTTGTGCTTTTTACTCATTATTGAATATATTGTTTAAGGTTACTGTTTATCTGAGTTATAAGTTCTAACAGTCAAAGAAACAAAGTCAAAAAGTTGAAACTGTTTTTTTAACAAAGTTTTGTTAATTTCTTTCTTGGTGAAATTTAGTGATGACATTGGCCCGATTGATTGAGCAACTTCTCAAACAAGGGAAGTCAGGTGATGAAATTCAGAGTTGCTTTACTTCATTGTTGGAGGTATCCATAAGATTGAAAGAAGCACGTGATGGGAAAGATGAACATGGATCCGATGATGCTGAAGATGACAGTGACAATGAGGAGGATGAGGATGAGGATGATGACACTGACAATGATGATTATGATGAGGTTGATGTTTGGAGTGCTTTCACACGAGAAAATGCTAGCAATACATTATCTAACATACGTTTTTCATCACACTCTTGGTATTTAAAATTTGTAGAAAGCACAAAATTGTGTGGGTCACTCCATATTTAATGAACCTCACAAGATTTTGTAGTTTTCAATAAAAGTTTTCCTAATATAGGATAGTACGTTGCTAGCACTCCTCATATTTCTTATTTTTTTAGTATTATTTGTACTTCATAGCATATCAATATGCATCTCTTTTTTCCCTCATGTGATTAACATGTTCTCTTCCTCATTTTCTCTTTTTGGTTGGTTTGTTTGTTTGTTTCAATAGGACTCTGGGACCGAGGAATATGAAGAAACAGAAGAAGAATTTCTTAAAAGGTATGCTAAAGCTGCTGAGGCATTGGAAAATGGTTCAGCTATTGAAGAGGGGGACGATGAAGACCAGGAACTGGAGCTGGAAATAGGTAATCCTTTTTCTGTATATGCATATGAGAATATGTGCTTAATCTCCTTATTATTAAACTTGCATCGCCCACATAAAAAGGAAACTTCTAAGTTGGTCATTGCATCATTATAATTAATCTAGAGTTTTTAGGCGGTTTCATCACCAGTGGTCAAGAACATTTTATTCATGAATATCGTTCTCAGAAATTAGGTTCACAAATCTCATGGGGAAATATCGCTATACCCATGGGTATCACCCTGAACCAACCCGAATATATCCGCTCTGGCTGGGCACGGTATTATCTTATTTTTAATCTGTTATCATGATCCGAATACAGGTCAATTAATGGACATTGATGAACAAATGGTATTATCATCCCTGATAGGCCAGTACCATCATGTGCTCATACGAGGACTGGTTTTGCCGTCGGAGCTCGTTGTTAATTTTCTGAATGCCTTCCCCGTGTACAATTCTTACTTCAATCAATACAGATAGTCAAGGTTTGTTTACGTTGTGTGTAAATGGATATTTTAATTTACAAAAAGTCGGGGGGTTTATTTAAATTTAAACGTGTGTACAAAGGAAATATTTATTTTTTTCAATTTTGGGAAAGGGTTTTTCTTGAAATATTTAGTTGCTATTCTTTGGTTGATTAGTATTGTGTAATTATTCTTTTAATTGGGAAGTGGAGCTAGTTTTCATTTACAGTCTGGGGTTTCATGAGAGTTGAGGCAGCACTTGGGAGCAGCGAAAATGTATACCTGTGAACAATTGTCTAGGTTTGATTGGTTAATGATTTATGCACTTTGATGATTGTTGTGTCAAAGGAATTGGATCTTCTAAAATTTCAAATTAATCTGCAAGGGTGAAGTACTTATTTAGTCTCTAAACTTTGATCTAAAATTAAAATTTGCTTCTGTTTGAAATTTTAATATATCTTGGATTCTAAATTTTAAAAATGAATGAATATAATTCTTTTAATTCAAATATATTAATTTTTTTTAGGTATCGAACATATTTTTAATAGATATTGAATCAAGAATGTAGATATTGAACTAAGAATGTGTCAAATAGTGTAAAAAAATTTAATACTAATATGAAGAGCGTTTGACAGTCAAAAAAATTAACATAATTGGGTTAAAAGAATTATATTCATCGATTTTCTAAATTTAAGAATTAAAATGTATCGAAATTTTAGACATGGATGAATTTTAATTGGATCAAAGTTTGAGGATTAAAAACATAATTAATCCTAATATCCAATTATGATGTAATGTAAATAAGTTTTGAAAATAAAAGGATAAGTGTTTTTTATAACTTTAAAATTAGTAGGTATTAAATTGTTCCACTCAAAATTCGCCAATTTTGGACTACAATAATTCTGATGCGTTTATATATTGGTAAATATTTTATTGTGATTACACGCGAATGCTATTAATTTACAAACATGAAAGCTATCTTTAGTTTCATGGATAAATTAACATATTAAATATTAAAGATTTAAAAAGTGTAGGTAGCAATCCCCGTTCGATCAATTTTAAATGGCTTAGAAGTTTATTTAAATCAAATCAAAATAATGCTTTATTTTAATGAAAAAAATTCAGAGTTATAAAATATTATTGTTACGTGTCAAACTAACATCTAACACATTGCTACATGACCGAGACATTTTGATATGAGAGTGCCATATGTCACTCTCATGCAAGATGTCATTGTCTACGTTTCAATTTGACCCCCCTGTATTTCTTTTTTGTAACAACTATGAGACTGACTCGTGCGTACTCACAAGTTGTATGTTTTTTATTTTGTATATTAAATAGTAAAATATTATGTAATGAAATATCATGACAATTATGTTATATTGTTGTAACTGTTGTTATTAAAGTAACGAAGTAGTAAGTACTAAATCTAAATGATGTAATAATAATTTCAGTTTTAAGTATAATAAATAAAATTGATATCAAATATAGTGCAGTTAATTGATTTTACGAAATAATTATTATAATAGTTTGTGACCCAAGTAGGAATGATAAATAAACTCGCGCCCGTACCAGTTTTGACGAGGAATCCCAACATTGACCGGGTATGGTATGGATATGGGGATGTACATATTTGTCCCGTCCTCATACTCGTCAAAATACTACTTAATATAAAAAAAAATTATCATTTTTACTCTATTATTATTTCATTTGAAGAAATATTTTGTTTCGCTAAAATAATTTTCGTTATTTCTAAATCATTAGTTATGTTGATATTTAAAAAGTTTTCTTAGATCTCTAAAGTATTTTTCATTTTAACATACCCTTGATTATATAGTTGTCCCGGCCCTTATACCTGTCAAAATACTAAGTAATATAAAAAAATTATCATTTTTACTCTATTATTATTTCATTTGAAGAAATATTTTGTTTCGCTAAAATAATTTTCGTTATTTCTAAACCATTAGTTATGTTGATATTTAAAAAGTTTTCTTAGATCTCAAAAGTATTTTTCATTTTAACATACCTTGATTATGTAGTTGTTTTCCTCCGTGTGATTTCATTCAATGGTCTCTCAAATTGTTTCTAAGACGCACATTTGATAATTTTTTAATATTTTTATTTTCATAATGTAAAATACTACTTTGATATATTTTATATAATTATCTTATATTTTTTAACTCATTATCATACTTTGATTTTGTCACTATAATTGTATAAATAAATTTTAACACTTTATTATTATTAGTTTAATATTTGTTTTTTACATTATTTGGGTCAAGTGCTTTATTATAACTTTTACTAGTATATAAAGAAGAGATTCATTGTAATTTAAAAAGTAAAATTGAAGTAAAGATACATTTAACATATTTTAATATGAATATCTGTTTTCTTTTATATTTTTTTAAACAAATTAAATTTTATCAGCTACAATTCATTATGTTTGCAAATTTAACATAAGTTTTGATTCTTATGAAATTTTATTTGGTTTTCTAATTTGAAATATATACAATTATAACATAATTTTTTTATAAATATTTATATCGGAGAAACAACCCTCCTCTTAATATGGAATATTTAATAATATTATGTTTCCTATGTCCTCATTTTTTATTATTTTATAAAAAATTAATTAATTAATATTAAAACAGTAAGAAAACTGGTATGGGTATGGGTACAAGTATATACCCGTTACCCTGTGGGGATGGGGATGAGGATGGGGATGGGGATGGGGATGGGGATGAGAATGAGACAAAAGTTTGATACCTCGGGTATAAGGATGGATGTTTTTTATGGGGATGGGTATGGGATAGTGAAACCCGTCTTTACCCCATCTTGTTGCCATCCCTAGACCCGAGCGTGTACACGTTTCTTTTTGTTTTTTGTTTTATTTCAAATCTTTGAAAAATAATAATATAATTGTTATTATATTTATTTAACCATTAATAATAATAATAATAATATTATTAGAAATTTTAAAAACTTTAAAAGATTAAAAATCTATTTAGCAAAATTATTTAGTATAACAACGCTTTTATAATTAAAAAAAAACTTATATTAATAACACCACTATGAATAGTAATAATAATAATAAAAATAATAATGATACCAATAATACAAACTAATGATAATAATAATAATAATGTTTATGTTATAAATATTAATGTCAATGTTATATTAAGGTTAATTTTAACGATAATATAATCTATAATTATATATAAAGATATACATCAATAACAAAACAAATAAAAATGACAACTAATTTAAATATAATCTTATAGTAAATAAAATTAAAATGTGTTTCTAACTATAATAATTATAATACTATTATATTAATAATAATAACAATACAACAACTAAATATATAAAAGATACACATTTTTTTGTATTCTTTTCCTATTTTACAATTTTATCCTGTTAATTATAATTTGTTAAATTTAAATAATGATTCATAATAAAAATTTAGTTGTCAGTTTTATAATTTTACTAATATAGAGATAAAATAAACAATAAAACAAATAAAAAATGTAAGTAATTGAGATATGATCTCGTAATAAATAAAAATAAAATGTCTAACCATAATAATACTGATAATAATAATAATAATAATATCATTACAACAATATCGCGTAGTGATAATAATAATAATAATAATAATAATAATAATAATAATAATAATAATAATAATAATAATAATAATAATATATAATAATAATAATACAAAAATAAAAAATAATAATAATAATAATAATAATAATAATAATAATAATAATAATAATAATAATAATAATAATAATAATAATAATCTATAACAATAATAAAGTGGATTATCCTTTTTGTGTCAACATTATAAAATACCAATTTTATCCTTCAAATATAATAATTTATTAAATTTTTAAAAAATAACCGTTACTTTTACAATTTTTTTATAAAATCGGCTATCATTGTTTCTTTTTTTCTTCTTTATCTATCAATGGTTATTATTTCATCTATATATTTTAGTTTATATATTAACTTAATAATATTACAATATTATCATCTAATAATATAATATCACGCATATCTAAAAAATGCATATAGCGCCTGTGTTTACGCTAATAATAATAATAATAATATAACTACATATATAAAGAGATAAACATCTTTGATATCCCTCTTTTATTTTTTCAATTTTAACCAATTAATTATTATATTTTAAATTTAAATAATTAATTATAATAAAAAAAATATTTTTTAGTTTTATTATTTTATTAATTTATGTAACTCTTTGTTTGAATTAAAATAATTATTTAGATGTAAAGATAAATAAATAACAAAACAAATAAAAATGGCAAGTAATTGAAACATTATTCTTACCTAATAAGTGAAAATAAAATATGAAACTAACCATAATAATAGAAATAATAGAAATAATAATAGTAAATATTATAATAATTATATTTCTTATGGATAATAAAAACAATTATATTTTAATAATAATAATAATAATTACGAACGATAAAAGTAATATTAATAATAATAATAATAATTATTATTATTATTATAGTGGTTAATAATATAATATTTTTGAAATATGATAATAATAATAATATAATAATTATAGTTATTAGTTATAATTCTTATTAACGATAATAATAATAACTATTATTATTAATAATAGTGATAATTAATAATTATTAAAATAAAATAGTTATAATATATAATAATAATAATAAT
>Ga0209589_1007795_pt1 | contig 17030 bp, 10 predicted proteins | sample CowpeawhiteBW_FD_187525 | JGI IMG/M metagenome (GOLD analysis project Ga0209589, IMG submission 187525) | Root nodule microbial communities of legume samples collected from California USA - Cow pea white BW (SPAdes) (version 2) | ecosystem: Host-associated > Plants > Roots > Nodule | place: USA...
TGTACCCCAATTTTCTAAAGAGATTCAATTTGGTCCTCTCCGTTAAGTTGGAGTTAACACCGTGTCCGTACAGGACACGTGTCAAGCCATGAAATTTTTATTTTTTTTAATTTTTTTTTTCAAAAAAAATATTTTTTTTTTCAAAAAATTTAAAAACTGCCACGTGTCAGTTTATCATCGTGCCACGTGGTAGCTTACAATCATGACACGTGGCAGTGTAATAATTGTTTTCAATTTAGTAGTTGAACCAAAAATTTAAATTAGGGTACTAAATTGAAAATAACTATTACACTGCCATATGTCATGATTGTAAACTGCCACATGGCACGATGATAAACTGACACGTGACAGTTTTTTAAATTTTTGGAAAAAAAATTAAAAAAAAAAAATTAATGGCTTGACACGTGTCCTGTACAGACACGGTGTTAACTCCAACTTAACAGAGAGGACCAAATTGAATCTCTTTAGAAAATTGGGGTACCATATTGAACATTCATAAAGTTCGGGTACCAAATTGAACTTTCCGAAAAACTTTGGGTACCAAATGTGTATTTATACCTAATAATAATAATAATAATAATAATAATAATAATAATAATAATAATAATAAAACAAAACAATAAAAATAAAAATAAAAATAAAAATAATGAAAATAATAAAATAAAATGAAACAATAGTAATAAAACAATAATACTAATAAGATAAAATAATAATAGTAATAAACTAATAATAATAACAATAATAAAATAAAGCAATAATAATAAATAATAAAGATAACAAAATCATAAATAAAATAAAACAATGATAGTAATTATAATAATAATAAAATAATAATAGTAAAATAAAATAATTATATTAATAAAAATAATTATAAAATAATAATAATAATAAGAAATAGTAATAATAATAATAATATAAATAGTAATAATAATAATAATAATAACAACAACAATAATAATAATACTTGAGATTGACACTGAAAATATATGAGTAGTGGGCTTGTAGGACCACTCTCTCTCCTCTATTTATAATGAAAACTTATACAAGTACATGGAAGACGAAGAGACTGCACTAGGATCCTAGGTGCATAATTAGATACAACAGTAGAGGTTTCCCACACTTTACACCTTATACATAGGGTTAATGATACAATAAAAGTTATAATTCTAACACTCCCCCTCAAGCTGGAGCATACAAATTGTATGAACCAAGCTTGGAACAAATGAACTCAATATGAGGTCCCCTTAATGACTTGGTCAACACATATGCAAGTTGGTCATTTGACCCAACGAACTCAATTTAAATTTCCTTGGTCATCAATTTTTCTCGAACAAAGTGGCAGTCAATTTCTATGTGTTTAGCTCTCTCATGAAACACTGGATTTGATGCAATGTGGAGAGCAACATGGTTGTCACAGTACATCTTCATGGTCTGAATTTCATAGAAGTTAAGCTCTCAAAGAAATTGCTTTACCCATATGAGTTCACACGTGAGAGACGCCATTGCCCGATATTAAACTTCAGCGATGGATCGGGCCACTACATTTTGCTTCTTACTTTTGCAAGGGATAACATTTCCTCCAAGGAGGACACAATATCACAGTACCCGGAGATTTGAACATTTCCTTTATCTTCATATAACAAACCTTGTCCTGGAGCCTTATTGAGGTACCTTAAAATACGGATGATGGCATTCCAATGTCCAAGACATAGAGTCTGCATAAACTAACTAACAATTCCAATTGCAAAAGATAGATCAAGCCTCGTAATAGTGAGATAAATTAACTTTCCAACAAGCCTCCTATATCTCTCTGGATCGGAGAATAGTTCGCCTTCTTCTGTTGTTAACTTCTAATTTGGGTCCATAGGACTGTCTACTGGTCTGTAGTCAATCATGCTTGTTTCTTGTAATATATCAAGAGCATATTTCCTTTGAGAGATTACAACTTCATCTTTTGACTGAGCTACTTCAATGCCCAAGAAGTATTTTAGGCTTCCGAGATCCTTGGTTTGAAAATGTCTACATAAGTGCTCCTTCAGTTGAGATATTCCAGCAATATCATTTCCTATAATAACAATATCATCAACATATACTATTAGGTAGACACATTTCCCAGGAGAGGTATGTTTGTAAAAGACTGAGTGATCTGCCTCACTGCGTCTTAACCCAAATTTCTAAACAATGGAGCTGAATTTTCCAAATCAAGCTCGTGGTGATTGTTTAGGCCATATAAAGAACGATGCAATTTACATACCATACCAAACTCCCCCTGAGCAAAAAACACAGGAGGTTGCTCCATGTAAACTTCCTCCTCAAGATCACCATGAAGGAAGACATTTTTGATATCCAATTGATGAAGTGGCCAGTGACGAATTGCTGCCATGGCAAAGAAGAGGCGAATAGTAGTCATCTTGGCCACGAGATAGAAACTGTCACAACAATCAAGGCCATAAACCTGAGTGTACCCTTTTGCAACCAATCGGGCTTTGAGCCGATAAACCTGACCATTTGGGCCAACTTTAATTGTATACACTCATCGGCAACCAACAACCTTCTTGCCCGATGGGAGGGGCACGGGCTCTCAAGTGTTATTACTTTCAAGAGTCTGCATCTCTGCAATCATGGCTTATCGCCATCTAGGATGATCAAGTGCTTCATTCACATTTTTAGGAATAACAACAGAGGACATTGAGGATAAAAGTGAACAAGAGGAAGGCGATAATATATGATAGCTAAGAAAATTATAAATGGGATGTGCATTTCGAGAGGAACGAGTACCTTTTCTGATAACAATGGGCCAACCTGAATCACCTTCACCAGGAGTCGTGGAATCAAGAGATGAGGGAGAAGAATCTGAAGTAGGGGATTCACCATAACTAGACTATTTGTAGGCATCCTGTGTTGGAAAGAATCAATAGGTGGAGATGATGGCTCAAGAGGACTTTGATCAAGACTTGGAATGACATGGACATTGGAAATATTGTACTCAACCACAGGAATAGGAAGGACCTGCTGTATGACATGAACATCTTGAACAGATGGAGAGAAGTAAGGGGTCTATTCAAAAAATGTAAAATTGGCAGACATGTAATATTTCTTGGTTTCAGGAGAGTAACATCGATACCCTTTTTGAAGTCGTAAATAGCCCAAGAAAACACATTTGAGAGAGCGAGAAGAAAGCTTGTCTAACCCTAGAGACATGTCATGAACAAAACATACACAACCAAAAACTCTAGGAGAAGTGTGAAAGAGAGGATTATCTGGAAACAGAATGGAGAAAGGAACCTTATGATTGAGAGAGGAAGATGGCATCCGATTAATGAGAAAACCTGTAGTTAAGATGGAATCTCCCCAGTGATGGACAGGAACATTGCCACTAAGTAAAATGGTATGAGCAGTTTCAACTAAGTGTCTATTTTTTCTTTCTGCTATATCATTTTTTTGTGGCGTATGAGGACAAGTAGACTAATGCAAGATACCATGGGAACTCAAAATGTTAGAAAAAGCAGATGAAAAGTACTCTTTGGCATTGTCACTTCTTAAGATTTTGATTACTTGACCAAATTGATTCTTGATTTCATTCAAAAAGGATGTGAAGATGGATAACAATTTAGAACGATCTTTCATAAGATAAACCCAAGTATATCTCGAATATTCATCAATGAAAGTAACAAAATACCTAAAGCCAAAAGATGAGACACGACTAGGTCCCCAGATATCAGAATGGATGACAGAAAAACTAGAAGTACACTTTTGATTGAGACATTTTAGGAAAGGTAGATCTAACATGTTTTCCTAGTTGACATGACTCACATTCTAAGGTATGGAGACTACTAAGTTCAGGAAACATTTTCTTTAACTTGGACAGGTAAGAGCGACCAAGCCGATCATGTAACATTTTAGGATTGGGAGCTGCAACACATGACACTCGTGGACGAGATCCAAAATGTTATAATCTACCCGCTTCATATCCTTCTCCAATCTGTCTCCCCGAGCCAAGCTCCTGTATAACAAAAGATTTGTTATCGAAGGTTACAGAGCAATTCAATATTTTTGTTAACTGACTTAAGGAAATTAAATTGAAAGGACAATTAGGGACAAAAAGGACAGATTTTAGATTTAAGGAGGGAGATAGGATGGCTTGACCGACTCCCATTGAGGATATTTTAGAACCATTCGCAAGGGTTATAAAATGAGATTTTTCTTGGAATGAAATGGTTGAGAACAAAGAGGTATTACCAGAAATGTGATTAGAAGCACCAGAGTCAATTACCCATGAATTGTGACCTTCCATGGATTGAGAGATGCAAGCAGTTGATGTACTTGGAGCTTGAGATGATTATGCCATGTTGTTGGACTTGAGTTGTAGGTACTCTTGATACTCGTCCTCAGTGAACTTGGAGTCAGTAGTCTCTGCCTGGGAGACATTGGTTGTTTTGACAGGAAAACCATGTAAAGCATAGTAGTTTTCTTGGGTATGACCCATCCTTTTACAATACGTGCACTGAGGATGCCTGCGACCTCCACGTCCACCTCCTCTAGTTCCACGTCCTCCTCTTCCTCGGGTGGCGACCATGACAGATGGTTCAACTACAGCAAGAGTTTCTGGAGTTTGAAGAGTTGGAACACGTATCATGCGGGAGATCAAAATGTCCATTGAAGGAACCTCATGAGAGGTCAAAAGTTGATCTCTGATATGATTAAAGTCTGGATGTATAGCGCGGAGGATTATCACCATATAATATTTATCAAACTTTTTCTTCATTTCATCTAGAGATTCGACTTCCAAGAACATTTGAAGTTCTTCCACAGCAGATTGAGCGTCATTCATGAACGAAATCATATCATGGCTAGTCATTTTCAGATATGCCAACTTGTTTGTCGAATCATAGAGTTGCTGGATATCATTTGCATAGATATTCTGAGTTCTCTTCCAAAATGAGTGGCATGTTTTGAAGGCTCGGAGGGACATCAAAAGTCGTGGTTCCACCGACTGCCACAATAGAGCACATAGTTGGAAATCTGCTTGTTTCCACTGTTCAACTTTTTCAGAAGGTACGTGGCTGCCATCTTTCTCAAGGTGGTCGTGATGTCCTTGATCGAGAAACCACATCTCGATGGCAACGGACCAAGATAAGTAATTTTGGCCACTTAGTTTCTCAAAAGTAATGCAGGGGCTTCTAGAGAATGAAATAGCACTCCCAGTACCACCAGTGGCCATATCTGATCAAGGGAATAAAAAACAAAAAGGATCTTGAAAAATAATGAAGATTTTCGAATACCCTAGGGAGATTTCCGCAAGGGGTGCTACTGGACTTCCCTGGAACAAAGTTTTGAAGGTCAAAACGAGTAAAAGAGGCTCCAATGACAGCTATGGAGGTGGCGCGACGATGACTTGGCGACAGGACGACGGCGCGTGGAGGCACGCGCCTGACTGCAGCGGACGAAGATGGCGCGCGTGGCGACGATTCTGCCTTCGGCACCGGTAGGGTTGCTTGTCGCTCGAAGAGGCGGTCCAGATCCGATGGTTTCCGAACGAAACTGCGATGGGGGACGGCGGCAGACAATGGCTGAAAACGACAAACGACGGCGAACGACTGCAGACGACGACGGACAATGGGAAATATTGTTTGACAGTGTTGGGTAGTTCTACAACGAGATGAACTGAACTTGGACAGCCGTGGACAGTAGCGTTGATTAACAACTATCAGCCGCGGACAACGATGACAGATGGTGACGGACCAGATGAGACAAAAACCAGAGCGTCATCAACCCGTTCTGATACCAACTTGAGATTGAGACTAAAAATATATGAGTAGTGGGCTTGTGGGACCACTCTCACTCTCTTCTATTTATAATGAAAACTTATACAAGTACATGGAAGACGAAGAGACTGCACTAGGATCCTAGGTGCATAATTAGATACAACAGTAGAGGTTTTCCGCATTCTACACCCTATCCATAGGGTTAATGATACAATAGAAGTAATAATTCTAACAATAATAATAAAACAAAATTAAAAAAAATAATGAAAATAATAATAAAATGAAATGAAATAATAATAAAAAACATTATTAATAAAGTAAAATAATAATAATAATGATAAAATAAAACAATGATAATAAAATCATCAATAAAAAATAATCATAATAATAACAAAAATAATAAAATAATTGTAAAATAAAATAAAATAATAAGACTAATAAAAATAATTATAAAATAAAATAAAAATGAAATTATTAATAATAAGAAGAATAAGAATAAGAATAAGAATAATAATATAAATAATATAATAATAGTAATATAAATGACAATAATATAAATAATAATATAAATAATAATAATAATAAATGAAACTATAAAAAAATAAAAATAACAATAATAAAAATAATAATAAAATAGTAATACTATTAAGATAAAACAATAATAATAAAATAAATTAATAATAATAAAACAATAATAATGATAATAAAATCATCAATAAAATAATAAAATAATAGTAAAATAAAATAATAATAAAATAAAATAATAATAATAATATAATAATAATAATAGTAAATAATAATCATATGTGTGTCGTAAATAGAAGAAAAAATTTAAACATCATGCCAAGGTAGAAAGAAGAATCATAATAATCATAGCAGTGATGAGTTCACAAAACAACTCAATACAATGAAAATCACAAGTACACACATACTCTCTTTAAAACCACATACAACAAACATAAAGAAGTTAAATGATACAAGAATTTGGTTTAGGAGAAGACTTTCATACATAAAATATATATATATATATATATATATATATATATATATATATAAAGTAATTGTATATAATACTATTAAAACAAAAAATGACAGCTCCTGTACCCTGGATTTCCCGCTCTATTTGTGCTCCTAATGTCCCTTCGTGGCCTAAAATTGCCTTAGGTATATTTTCCTATACTTGGATTTCCCGCTCCATTTGTGCCCTAACGTCAACCATCAACCTATAAATGTTTGTTGACATATCATGCACACATATACTCATAATATCATGCCACATGTTCATATATGCGCCCACAATAAATTAAATAATTAAAACATCATCTTAATGGCATACGCAAGACTTGAACTCAAGTCCCCCTCAAATGCAGCAAGTGTGTCTAACCACTTGAGCTACTATTGCTCCTTTGTTATAATTCTCCGCATTAATTACTTTATACATTTCTTCCCTTACATTTATTAAATAAATATTTATTTACTTACTTAATTTTTCTGGGTCTTACAAGTAATCTCAGTAAATATGGAAAGAACTGATCCTTGACAAGGTACAAACGAGAAATCTTAGTCAATAATGAAAGAGTTGTCCTTGACAAGGTACAGACAAGCAATCTTAGTCAATAAGAAAAGAGTTTATCCTTGACAAGGTACAAACGATCAATCTTAGTCAATAAGGAAATAGTTGATGCTTGAAAATGTATAGACGAGCAATCTCAGTCAATAAGGAAAGAACTTATGCGTGCAATCTTAGTAAAAAAGGAAAGAGTTGATCCTCAATGCGAACGAACCACAAATAATAATAACATGTATGTCAAGTGAACAATATAAATTAGGGCCCAGTGACTACAAAGAGATATGTTTTTTTGACTTTACTACATACTCCTCAAATTGAATCACTATTTGACTTGAGTGTCGGAGTGCCTGCAAGTACCCCACCATCGGAGTTCACGCAACGAGCAGATCCAAAGAGAGTCCGGAGAGGAGCAGAGGGAGGATCAACACAGAGGGTTCTTGAGATTGTCTAGTTCCATACTAAAACAATGTCGATCAAGTACATTTTGGCACCCACCATGGGGCCAGGCAATTCTCAAGGAGGATGGTGTTTTGCAGAGCAACAGTCGATCAAAATGTGGCGATGGCAGAGATGCAACGAAAGATGCATTGTCAGTTGGAGGAATTGAGACGTAACAATAAGGAAGAGATGAATGCCCTGAGAGAAGAAAACTAACGGATGCGGAGGCAAATTAAGCCAAATTTCCAACAAAGGGAGGAATCTCGTGGTGATGGAGAAGGAGAGGGTGGAACGGGAAAAGACAAATCCAGGGTAGAAACTAACACCAACCAAACAAGCGCAAGACCAAGAACAACCAAATGATATCCCTTCGTGGATGGGATCATGGAGGTAGAGCTTCCTGCACGCTGGAAGGGATTGACTATGAGCCAATACGATGACATTACTGACCTAGAGGAGCTCGTGGATGTATTCACCACCCAAGCAAGATTATATAGCTCAGATGACACAATTCTTTGTCGTGTTTTACCAACGTCCTTGAAGGGGCCTGCGTTGAACGGGTTCACGCGATTAACACCCAACTCTATCGATTGTTTCGATACGTGGGTCACCCATTTCGGCATTCAATTCGCCACCAGTAAATATACGACAGGAGAAGGGAGAATCTCTGCGGGAGTTTATGAAACGCATAAGGAAAAGCTTTGGTGAAAAGGTCTGCTAGTTGTAACTCAGATTTGCAGTGCTCAAGATCAAGTTTTCCGGTGCAAACTTGCTCACGAAGGAAGTGAAAACGTGTCTCTAAATGCTTGCTTCTCCCATGAGAAGCTGGGTGCCTTACCAAGTCAATTGTTGACTTATTATCTACTAACAGCTTTGCCTTGTGTGAGAGTTCTATCTTCAATTGTTTCAACAGTGTTCCCAACCATACAGCTTGACATGAAGCTTCTGAGGCTACAATATACTAAGCCTCACACGATGATAAGGCCACTACTGATTCCTTGGTTGAGTTCCATGAGATGGGAGCTCCTCCAAGAAAGAAAATATGCCCTGCTGTGTTTTTCCTATCACCTTTGTCCACACACCAGTCCGAATCTGAGTACCCTAGGAGTTTCATTTATGTACCAGACTTGAACTGAGTTATGTGCTTTTCATTACTTCCAGTCACCAAAAGGTCATCAACATTTGATATACACTCCATGTTCAGAAATGCACCTATGATGCATAGACCAACTTGCATGTGTTGCAAGGGAAACCACTACACGTATTGTCTCAAGTCTTGCTATTGGTGCAAAGACTTCTCCATAATCTATACTAGCCCGTTGTAGATATCCTTTGGCCACAAGCCTTGCCTTGTGTCTCACAACTTCACCTTTTGGATTCACTTTAACTTTGTAAATCCACCTTAAAGCTATGGGTCTTTTATCTTGAAGTGTTTCAACTAGGTTCCAAGTATGGTTCTTCTCATCCGTTGATGCATCCTCAAATGTAATAGGCTCAACTTCAGCCACAAGAGCAAAGTGAACCAGGTTCCCATCTGAAGTTACTGCAAAGTCAAATAGTAACTCATAATCTGTTAAGAGAGCTAGTTTTTGTACCGTTCTGGACAATCTTCTCAGAGTTTCTTGATCATTATCATCTGGTCTACATTCTTGCGGGTCACTACTCTAGGTCCAGCTTGAAGTTTCATCAACTACCACATCAGTTCTTAGAGCCTTCAGCTTCCTGTCACTTTGTCTTTCACTCATGCTTTTGAACTTCTTGAAGTTGTCGAGAGCCTCATTTTTTCTCTTTAGCAAGTAGACCCACATCTTCCTGGTTACATCATCTACAAAACTAATGAAGTATCTGCTGCCACTGAGAGTTTCAATCTGCACAGGTCCACAAATATCATAGTACACTACATCCAACCTTTCTTTTGCCTTTTGTGGTATGAACTTACTGAAACTTTTCATGGTCTACTTGCATTGAATGCACTCTTTACACACATCTTGAGGAACTTCTATCTTTGGCATTCCTCTTACCATTTTGTCATGCTCAAGCATATGTAGATCTTTGAAGTTTAAATGACCATACCTGTGATGCCACAACCATTTTGTCTTACTTTCTGTGGTTGCAAAACATTGATTCTTCAGGGCTCTCAAGGAGACAGAACCACTATGTTCGCAAGGAAAAAGTACGTCCGAGCAATCCAAAGTGTCAATGTTGTATATACATGTCCCCGACAACACATGCCACACATCACATTCTGTGATGATGATTTCCAAGCTATTGACCATCAACACGATAACCCAATGGTGATCTCAGTAGAGATTGAAGACTTTATAGTAAGGAAAACCTTGGTGGACCAGGGTAATTCGATGGATATTCTATACTGGGGCACTTTCAAAAAGTTAAGAATTTCAGAGGTAGAAATCCAGCAATACTCAGAGCGAGTGAATACGAAGGGCTACATTGATTTATTCACCAAATTCGAAGCATGGAGAACAACGCGAATGGTAAAAATTTGATACCTTATTGTTCACACTCATATCTCTTATAATATTTTTCTAAAGAGACCTTCGTTGAACATGCTTGGTGCGATGGTATCCACATATCACTTAGCTATGAAATTTTTGTCAACTTCGAAAGACATAATCACTGTACATGTAGACCAGCCAATTGCGCGCAGATGGTACGCAAACAGCCTCAGAGAAAGACCCATACACCAAGTTAAGAGCCCAGCGTCGCTACGATTCAAAATCAAACACAGGTCTTTTCACCATGTAAATCTAGTGTCGCAAATAGTAAGTGCTGCCTGGAAACACTAGGGGAAATTCTCGCCCAACTAGGAAGGGTCATTATGTGTCAAGGAAGATGCGGGTAAATGCACATACAGATTAGAACACCTGTTAGGTGTTCCTATTCCAGCAACCTGGAACGCCTCACATCTCGTTAATTTTTAGACTTCTTACGAACGATTTATGGGTTGATTGCATAATAAGTAGGTGTACTCTTTCCTACCTTGACTTTTTCCGTAAGGAGGATTTTGGTCAAAATGTATTTTGGTCAAAAAGGTTTTAACGAGGCATCATAGCAATAAATAAAGCATAATTTTTCATCATTATTACTCTACACTTACATTTTTCATCGCTAAAGCACGCACGCATTTAAGTCAAGTGAATCAATCAAATAATTTTTTAGCATTTTCTCTATGGGAAAGAAGCTTTATCAAACCAGATGATCCCCCATATTTGTATCAATGGGAAAGGAAGCTTCATCATCCTAGATGATCCCCTACATTGATAAAATAAATATGACACAAATGACACACAACAACACACAATGGCAGACTTACTGACCTAGGAGGACAAGTGGCCGACTATATCCTAGCCAGGATTGTCGGGTACATCTCGACTAAGGCACATGTTGGCAGCGTCACGACCATGTGATCTTGTTTTAATATGCAATGAATACTATGTCATCTATAATATCATATTTTTTACGAATGACAACTATGGTAATGGACTTGCCAACCCTAAACAAAGGGAGTTTCACTTGGGGATCTACCCACTCGTACCCTGGATGGCGCAGGGACGAAAACTCCTCCAAACCAATAGGGTCGTTACCATCCCCTAAGAACTATCACTACCAGGAGAGTGGGATATGATTCACTCTTCCTCCGAAATCATTATGCCTACTGGAAGGATAATAAGCAGAAGAGGATGACATACCTAGAGTAGTGCAGTGCGGGATACACTCGGCTGGAGGCTAGCTCATTTCTTAGGTGGATCCTTTACTCTAACATCAAGACCCCACCCATATTTATAGTGGACTACCTTTGTAAGGATAGACATCCTTTACACAGTGGGATTCAACTCCATCTAATGTCTGGACACTTCCTTTAAAAATCCTACCTATAACATCACATCATTATGACAAATTAGCATCGAACAGCAAGTCGGGTCAATGGCAAGAGCATCTCGACCAACCACACTCTTTCCTTCCTACTCAATTTTCAAATTTCGCCTCTTGTTCCACTTCGTTCACTACGAGACTTGGGGGGAGGGGTTGGTGTATGGGTAATAGGCTGACCATATGTCGCCCATCTGTACGTGAAAAGGTCAAATACATCACAGCCCTAAAGAGAGGGAAGGAGATGCGTGCGCAAGTCCAACAGGCAAAAGAAAAAAGGCCAACATTGTGTAGAGACCGGGTACATCTCGACTCGCCGCCTAGCCGGGTATATCCCGACCCAATAATGGCCAGTTGGGTAAAGATGATGATGTACAGACGAGCAACGCATAATCTAAGTAAATATGGAAAAAAGTTGATCCTCATTGCGAACAACTCACAAATAATAATATGTCTGCCAAGTGAACAATACAAATTAGGGTCTAATGACTAACAAAGAGGTATGCTTTTCTCACTTTACTACATACGCCTCATATCAAACCAATATTTAACTACAAAGAGAGTCTGAAGAGGAGCAGAGGATCGACACAAATGGTTCTTGAAATCTTTTGGTTCAATATTAAAATAATGCCGATCATGCTTAATGTTTGTTTTGGTTTGACCACACATGCATGATTTGTGGTTCTTGAGGTGTTGAAAAATATCTTCTGAACATAAAACTGAAGTTTAATACCTAATAGAGCTCATATCTAAGGATAGGACATGATTTATTAATAATCTTAAGACTTTTGAATTTAATGCATGATTTTCTCAAAGTCCCTAAAAAAAAGATTTGAGTATTCTTGTAAGTTGATTTTGACATGAAATTAGAATTGAAATGTCTATGAATGCATGAGAATAAAGCGAATGAAATCTAATATTGACAACTGTATATAATCTATGTTGTGAAATGTCTGTTGCACACCAACTATTTGAAAAAATACCAAAATCAATTACTTTGTGTTTTTGTCAGCTTTGTTCTCTATTTGAGTTATGAATTGTGAGATTTGTCATGTGTTGCACAAATCTATGTGAAGAGAAAAATATATTTATTACTTACTACATGTGACCAGTGCTCTTGCCATTTTTCAGTTCACAACCTTCCCATTTAAAACGAAGGAGAGGACCCCACAAAGATCTACATGGCCTCACCAACTAGTCTATCTACTGATTGTCCATCTTTGGTATTTTACAAGCTTCTAGGTCAAGTCGCCTCTTAATAGCTATATATATAAGGATGAGTAGGCATCGACCCAAATAGTGGTTGAGTGGAGCTGAGGCGGTTCTTGGACTAGTTTCTCAAGTACATAATAAGAAGGCTCCTTCTTTTTAGTCTAAAAGGGTCGTTTTTCCTGCCTATATGTTCCTATGTGTGAAAACAAGTATATGAATAAAACATTTTTCAAACATCAAGATTGGGTTGATGTTCAATATACTTAATACAAGATCGAAAAGTGTAAATAAGGGGGCATAGGTAAGGGGCATAACGGTAAGAAAGAAGAGCCTGTACACAGTAATGTCCATATACCTTTAGGGTAACATATGAGTTCGCGACCCTTCTATCTATATGATATGTTTCCTTGAGCTAGGGTAATTCACTCGAAATTGGAAACTTTTGGAAGGCTTAAACCGATAAAGGGGATAGGGGTAAGGAGGGGGCAGAAAGGGAGGTATTGTAAATGAATACGCAGTCAGGACTGCTGTTTGCAGGTGCAGATGATTAAAGTCTTTTTTGGGTTGTAAGATCAGGGGAAATGAAGTTGGGTATCCAAGCTTATTCCAAAGAAATAGTTAGCCTCGTAAGCTTAGTCAATCCCACGAGGTGATAGCTATAATCCAAGCACATTCCTCTTTTATTTATACAATTTAAATCGAATCCCTAACAGAAAGAATGAAATGTTGGACCTGCATTGGTATCATCACTCACATACGTCACTATGACTATCGCGATAGGAGATCCCGATCCCCAAAATGTTATTCATTACTATAATATCTGCTATTCCCAAAACTTGTCCTGGCAAAGAACAAGGGCTGACTTTTCGCCTTGAGTTGAAAACTGCTTCACTAGGCCGGTCAGATTAGAGATCGAAGAGCTTTCATAACTCAGGAACTAAAAAGCGAAGGAGAAATCTTACTTCTAGCTTAGATGCAGATCCAATTAGTCAAGTCAATAGTTCAAACTAAACATAACAAAAGGGAAAATATACTTATGAATCGACCAGATCCAGTTGTGGTGTGAACTAAAACCGAACCTATCAATTCCAGAATAGAAGAAACAAACGAGTCTTGCTATTGAATTGATAGCGTTTCAAAGAAAATCGGAGGACTGAAGAAGACTAATCTAATCCAATTCGTGATCGTGCATTGAACCCCTGAATTGTTTCCTATTAATACTGATTAAATCATTGAAGTTGGAAACTTGTTTTAGAAGCTTTCTTTGACGTGATATTGAGAGAATGGAATATAGGGCTTTACCTTCCTTATCATATGAATAGAAACACAAAGCACGATTAAACGGTGCAAGCATCGACAATCAGTCAACTCCTTCCTATGCCTCATGCCAATGCTAATGCTAGCCCAAGCTTGAAAGCCAGTATTTAGCAATTCATTGAAGTACTTGCCTTTCTTCTTTCCTTCGTCATCAGCAAAGGCCGAACGTGGATTGGTTTCAAATTATGCTTTTCGTACTCACATGTCTTAATCGAAACATGAGATATTGTACAACTACCGGAACTTTACTCGAAACATGGATTGGTTTCGCGGAGGTCCTCTCCAACTACCGGAACTTTACTAGAAACATGAGATATAGTACAAGTACAAGTACACAAACTACATCCGCTACAGTGGAAACAATGGCATCTGTAGCTTCACACCTTTCTTTTTGAATGGGGGCATCAACAGTAAGAAAGTCAGTAGTAATGTCTCTAGTTCTTTACTGATCATTTATGTTTTCTGCAGCAAAGGACGGAAAGAAGTAGACGAGTAGTAATACCCGGATAGTAGGTAAATAGAAAGTTACAACACTTTCAAAGAAAAGAATGAGTAACCATCTTCTATATCTACAAGTTCATTAAAAAAATCACTGCAACATAAAAGAAAAGAAGGAATAGCGGGACGGCAAAGCAGCTAAATCCTTATAACGGGTCCCGCTTCCACTGAAATGCTTCCTTTACTGGCTGAGATAGAGGATTATATGCCTATTTATTTTGCTTGACACCGAAATGAATAACTAACTGGCTTAGCAGCCTGTCCCAGAATTAGAAGCAAGTTGATATTAATAAGTAAGTTTTGTGAGCATCCCCAGCCTAATTCCTTCCGTTCCTACTTGATCGAGTTGTACTTCAAAAAGAAATCCAACAACCAATTCCATCAAAGTGTGTGAAGTAAAGATTTAATTACATCATCAGAACGGAAAATTCATTCTCATCCACAGCAGAATTCTGCTGTGTAGGAAGGTGTCCTAAGATTTTTCCAATTTCATCACATGATGTAACAAAAACCGACAAAACAGCATTTCAACAACCCAAAACAAATTATTATGCGATGCATATGCATCCTCCTCCAACCGAGATTAGAAGTAATCGAACAGAAACTACACAGAGATACACTTGTGCAATAACCATACCATATTAGGTCAAATTGTCAAAATGTAAGAGTAGAAATGTATGTAAGGTGGCAAGACAACAGATGATTGTAAAAGGTAATGGCACCGATGAAACTGTGCAAGCATGCTCGCTTCAAAAAAATATGTAGATTCAGAAGCATTTAATTATTTTTACCATCACTCGTAATTACTCAGATCAAGTGTTGGATTATATATTTAGCTTCATCCTAATCTACAAACATTCAGACTTCAAATCAAGATAGATCTCAAACCAAGAAAACAAAAATTTATGGACATAAAATCAGTAGAAAAATGACAAGAATAACCCTCAAATTATGAACACCAAAAACGGGGATTTAGTTCCCCGACGTCCAAATGCAGCATCAAATTGAAACAATGGATAGCGAGGGGAACACACATTTCGGCTTAAATTAAACAACGCAAAACACTTAAAACAAGTGCAAGCGAAAATCTCAAAGAAAATTAAAGCCTTCCAAGATTAACACCCAATTGAAACTCTAACCCCTAACTAAACGTAAAATCCTTAAAAAAGAAACTGGTAGCAAAAAATAAACAACTCAGTCCCTTAGATGTTCAATAATGTTTGCGATCATAGCCGCAAATCATTACAGGTCTGTAGGCTCATCACAGTTAAAAATATTGCAACCCAGCTTATCTAATCGACAAAAAAAAAACCAGACCCACAATAAAAAACTAAACCTTTGGAAGAAAAATGAATTTAGTTGCTCTGTTTGCTCCCAGAACCAATGGATTGTGGAAAAGATATTAAAGAACAACACAAATAACTATTGCTTCAAGGGAACGAGTCGAATGGGAATGGAAGTAATCCGCACCGACCAGATAAAGAAGCCTACGCTGGATTTGGGTTGGAAAAGTTAAAGAAATAGAAAGGAATGATAAACCCTAATTTCGTATGCAGGGGCTAAGACGGGATATGGCAGATCGCAAGGGATAAGTGTCGTTTATATACTGAGGATTGGAGTAAGGAAGGAACCCTCTCATTTGCGCGTTAATAGCGAGGCATAACGGTCTTAAAAATTTTAATTGCCTTTATAGTGTTTTAAACCGTTTATTTATTTTTAAATATATTATAATAATAGCATTTTAATGGAAATTTATTACAGCATAAAAATAAGATTACTATCTTAATGTAGATTTCACGTGAATGAGTGTTTACAATTAAAAAACATATTTATGAATAAAAATAATTCTCATATAAATAATTTTTTTATAAATTTAAACAGTTAAATATCACATTAAATAATGTTTTGTTATGAATTAATGATTGTCCATTGATTTGATACATTTACTGATATGATTCATTACTCTTTATTGTAAATATTTGTATTAACTAAGTTGATTTGTTTCCTTTATGGATTACTGATATGATTCATTACTCTTCCTATCAATAATAATACACACATAAGTTGCTCCCTATTCTATTTCATAACACGTTATCAGCACATGCTCCAATTGAGGACTAGTGGAAGTTTGTTCTCTCTAAGGACAGTGTTTGCGTGTCTCAATCCAGACTCTTTCTAATCCTTTCTCAATTTATAATTTTACCTTATATTCTTCCTCTTGTGATAAGAATTGTTTGACCTTATCAATTTTCATCTTCGTCTTATTATTTATTTTTATTATGACGATGATTATTATTAATATTATTATTTTGATGATGATTATTATTATTAATATTATT
>Ga0209589_1007801_pt1 | contig 17019 bp, 13 predicted proteins | sample CowpeawhiteBW_FD_187525 | JGI IMG/M metagenome (GOLD analysis project Ga0209589, IMG submission 187525) | Root nodule microbial communities of legume samples collected from California USA - Cow pea white BW (SPAdes) (version 2) | ecosystem: Host-associated > Plants > Roots > Nodule | place: USA...
ATAGTAGGCGAGGGAGGAGAAAGAGAGAGCTCCACTACTGGAAAATGGGCTTATAATGACAAGTAAAACAAGCTTACTATGACAAGTATTCTGGTGTCATAGTTTCAGGAGTCATAGAAAATGCGCGCTTTTTATGACACTGCAGAAACCTGTCATAGTAAGTCAGACTTACTATGATAGGTAGTGAAACTACGTCTCATACAATGTGTAGCTGGTGAATATTGATATTGGATCATTCTTGAAGCATTTTGCTTAGTGTTTGAAGCTTGAAGAAGGTGGTTGTGGTAGGAAAGGCTGTGCCACCACTGAGGTTTGGTCTTTCTTAAGCTTTTAGGTTGTGCTTGGTGGTTTTCTAGGTATGAAAGAGGCGTCTTGTTGTGTGGGTTCATTCTTGTGTGATTCAAAAATCATTGAGTAATGTTCTTGCATATTTTAAAAGTATAATGTTGTGAACTTTGTAAATCTTTTGAAATAGTTCAAAGTCAAGCTCGAGTTACCTTGGCTAAATGGATGTAGCTCAAGTTTGATTGAACCAATATAAAAATCTTGTGCATTCAAATTTTCTCTAACTCTTCTATCTTGTATTACACTTTAAAGTTTAAAGCATTATGATCTAAATCATCTTTTTGACATTCTTGTGTGATCTGGTGTTATTTGCAACTTTGCTCATGTTTGTATAACTCATTTGAACCTATCTTGACCGACCTTTCATATTGATCTTGCTTTAAATCACAAATTAACATTTATGCACTTTTTCCAGTTTTTCAGTCGACTATTTTTTGTGATTTAACCTGTTGATTCTATCAGTATTGTTTCTGTTTGTATCATTTTAATGAAATCAATCGACTAACTCTATTTTTGATCGATTAAAAGTGTCCAGTCCAGGAGTGTTTGCATCCATACCTAGTGGTTGATTTGAGTCAATTAAAAATTGTATTAGGCTTTTAAAAGTCACCTTATTTTTTAACTAGCCAATTGAACCCCCCTTTTGGCATTTCAACCATTTCAAAACTTACAATTGGTATCTAGAGCTAGGTACTTGAAATTTACTGAAGTGTGATCCTAAAATTGTTTTTGAACTATTTAAAATGGTTGAAAACAAGCTCCCCTTTGCTGAGGGTGCCTCTATTCATAGTCCCCCTATGTTTAGTGGTATCAATTACCAATTTTGGAAAATTAGGATGAAAATCTTCATTGAATCAATAGATCAAGGAATATGGGATGCAATCCTAAATGGACCCTACACTTCTAAGCATATTGTTGAAAATGTGTAGGTTGACAAGCCCTAGACTCAATGGACAAAGGAAGAAAGGAGAAGAGCTCAATATGACTACAATATAAAGAATATCCTCACATCATCCTTAAACATGGACGAGTTTTTTAGAGTTTCCCAGTGTAAGATGATGTGATCCCAACAAGGCTTATAGCTTGGGCCAACGCCTAGGCCCAAATCATGCTCAAGGCCTAATCCATGGCCATCATGCTCCTAAAGATCCAAGCCCAATCAAAGGCCCAATAACAAGAGACATGCTTAGAAGAATCCAAATGGGCTTGCCTCAAGAGGATCAAATTCATCATGGGCTTTATATGTTGTTCTCATGTGCTAAAGAAGACACCAAAATATGAGAGCACATATGATTGAAGCATTAAAATAACTTTTATTTTGGGCCAATTGTTAGGCCATGTTTTATTAAACTTGTTGATTAGCTTGCAAATTGGGCTAATTCAAGCCCAATTATGCCTTGGCTGAGAATTGCTCTCTAAAGACTCCTTCCACATGGTGCCAAGTGTAATAATGCATGAGACATCTAAAAGAGGACACTTGGCGCGAGATCCTAGCTCCTTTGCATCCAATGGTTCCTTGAGCAACTTGGAGATCAAGTGATGCATTTGTATTTTATTTCCTTTCTCATTTTCCTTGCATCCTTCCCTAGAATAGATTTCTCTTCTAGGTTTCCTTTTTATTTCACCTTCATTGCTTCAAGAGCCTCCAAGTTTGAATCCACTCCTCCATTTCACTCCATTTTCGCTACAGCCATGGACCTTCTCCTCTTCATTTTCGTGCTACAAGGTCTATCATAAGAGTGTAAAGGAAATGTTGGAGGTGCTTGAAGTGACGCATGAGGGAACTAATGATGTGAAGAGAGCAAGAAAGTATGTCTTGATTCAAGAGTATGACCTATTCAAGATGCAACAAGGAAAGTCTATAGCGGAAGTACAAAAGAGATTCATGCATATTGTCAACTATCTCATAGGTTTGGGTAAGGAATTTGACAAAAAGGAGTTAAACATCAAGGTGTTGAAGTGTCTATATAGATCTTGGCAACCAAAGGTCACATCTATCTAAAAAACAAGAGATCTATCTACATTGACTACGACTGCACTATTTGGCAAGCTAAGGGAGCATGAAATTGAGATGCAAAGGCGAAATGAGCTAGAGCCAAGTGAGAAAAAGGTAAGGAACATAACCTTGAAGACTAGCACCAAGAAGAATGATGAGCCCGAGGATGAGGTGATTGAATCAAGTGATAATGAGAACTTGAATCTTCTTGTCAAAAGGTTTGAGAAGTATCTAAAAAAGAAAGGTAGCAAAGGTAATCTCAAGATGTACACTTCCAAACGAAATGAGTAAAATTCTTCTAATTCACTTGTCCAAAAGTTAACAAAGAAAAGGAAACTATGCCAACTACACAGTTTTAAAAATTCAAATGAAATACCTTTTTAAAACTTGTGCCAAGTTCACAAGAGGGAAAGCAAACTTAAAAGCTGTTATTGGCTCTCAAAATTGTGTGTTTGGGAAAGTTGGACTTTGTTACAATCCTACTTTTAAAAAGAAAGTAAAGAAGTTCTCTAGTTTCTTTTCAAAAAGTAAGCCAAATGATATACCATTCATTTCTTCCAATTGTTGTATGAAGAAAGGTCATGTTATTAAGAATTACTATGCTAGAAAGTATGATGTTCCTAAAGGGGTTATGAAATGGATCCCAAAAGGATCTAGAAAGGTGTAACCACGATGGACACAACCTATCAAAGGGTACCAAGTAATACAAATTTGTTTTACAGGTCATAACAGGTGAAAAGAAAGATATGTGGTACCTTGATAGTGGCTGTTCGAGACACATGACAGGTGACAAGGCCAAGTTTGCAAAGTTAGAGTTGAAGGAGGAAGGATTAATTTGTGACCTATGGAGATAACAACAATGGGAGAATACTTGGAAACATAGTCATAAGCAATGGATCCTCTTTCAACATCAAGAACATGCTACTGGTAGAAGGGCTAAAGCACAATTTGATAAGTATAAGCCTTATAAAACGTACAAGGTGGTCCTTAAGATGTGTAATAATACTAATTTTTGTTTCAACAATTGAAAAGTTACATTTCAGCCTATGCATTAAATTGTGCATATTGAAAATTTCTTCAAAAGAATTTCATATCTTCATTGATAATACCCGCATTTAATAAGCCTAAAAACGTGAAACACTTAAATTTGACGGAGTAGTACAACATACTAATGCATTAAAGCAATGAAGTTGTTGACTGTTTCCTGCACTAGAAGCAATGTCAAACACTGCATTATTAGTTTACTATCTAATAGATAATATAATCAAATCTAAATGTATAAAGTTGGTAGACAAGACACACTAAGGTGAAAAGACTTGCATTTAATAGCCATAAATCATGTTTCCCAGTGATATGACTTTATAATGGTGTTAAATTTGGCGGTAAAAATTCAGGATTCATCCATCCACTAACATGCAATCTGGAAAATATGAGTATTCATTATGTAAACAAAGCCTTTAGTGGATAAACTGATAAGAATTTGGTAAATCAAATATGTTCAACATGGTTGAAATACAATGTTCTCTACCTATTCAGGAATTGAAGTAGTAACATTTTTCCTGTTGAGGAAGAATGGGTATGAAATTTTTCTAGAATGTTTTCTAAATTTCATGTAGAAGTTGTTTGTACGAACTTGATATAAAAGTTATGAAACTTATTACTGGCTAATAACTTGGATCCATTTTTAAACGCACTTGAAATGTTAAATAAACTTAACAAAATTTGATTAAAAAGACTAAATTCACGTATTTTCAAAGATGAAGGACAATCAGATAATAAAAGAGTAAGGAAAGAAAACACCACTCTTGAACACACAAGAGATGAACACCTTTCTCTGAATCACACAAAGAACCTTGACCTTAGCTTTCCTAGCAACAGCAACAGCACCCAATCTCCTAGAAAACCTCTTAGGAAAAGTTATCACTCTACCCACACTAGGTTTTTCAAAGCTTCTTTTGAGAACACTCAGAGAACTCTCTTTGCAGTCACAACACTAGCAAAGAGGGTGGGTTCGAAGTAACTCTGATGTTCCTTAAATAGGGGTTCCAAAAATTAGGTTAAAAACTGAACAGTCGCTCTCAAACTGACAAAGATAATCGATTATCACTAGTGATAATCGATTATTCTAGTGTATTTTCTGAAAACAATATTTCGAGCAGATAATTGATTATCAGAGGTGATAATCGATTATTCCAGTGTTTTTCTGAAAAAATTGACTCAGCTCAGAATAATCGATTATCCTAAGTGATAATCGATTATCACATTGATTTTTTGAGAAATACCAGATTTTTTATCTTTGCATGTTAATTCTAACTAATCAAGTACAATTTACAAGATAGCTTTAAACATAAAAACACATGTTCTTCATATTGACTTCCAGATGGCTTTTAGGCTTCTTTTGTCATCATCGAAATCTTGCTTCAGCATTTGACTTGTATTTGCTTTTGCCAACAAAATGCATTTTTGCCTGTCCAATGAATTTTGCAGTTCCAATATTGTGATTGCCCATTTGTCAGCACGTAGGTTTTCTACGCCTTCACCAAGTATTCTTTAACAAACTTCGCATCCAGATACTACATTCAAACAAAATTTGTTAAAACAACATAAATATAAACGAAAACTATAAACACATAACTATAAATATAAACCATACCAAAGAAGATGCTTGATCATCATAAATACTTAATATTTTCTCACAATCAGCAAAACCAACTTGAACTTGGGTGTTGGAAGCACTTGTCAAATATCTCTTATAAACTATTTCAATTCCTTGGGTCGAGAAGATCCTGTGAAGAAAGGTATTGTTTCCTACATAATGTAAATGTAGGAAACAAGGAGAACTCAACCCATAGAATGAAACGTACCGACAAAAACCAAACAATACCATCCTCCCAACCTCATTTGTGTCCATGTATACTTCAAACTTTTCTAACAAAGGATCATACAATTTGACCGGATCATTAAAGAAAACTTTATGCTCACAAAATATTTGGAAGTGATCGGGAAAAGTTAACAACAACTATCACAAGAATCAACAGAAAGCCAATATTACAAACAATATCTATACATTTACACTACAAATTATAATAAAAATGGACTAAACTTGCATACCATGTTTGGGATGAACTACACCGTGAATGCTTGGAAAAACCTTACTGAGGATAGATGGTTACATGCAAGAGCATTCTTTCTTCTACTACGATACTCAATCTCATTTCAGTCCAAATCGAATACCCTTATGTGAAAGTATCGATCTCCACAATAAAGAGTACACATGTGTCAAACATTGTTAAGATCTTAAAACCACATTATCTCCTAAAACGAACATATATGTCTCTAAGCAAGAAGAGTTTCTTCAAACTCTATGTTGATCACGTTTCCTTTCGGATCACTGAAAAAGTTTGTACCCAAAAGTAGTTGTTGACATGAGAAGCCAAGGTGGTTTGTTTCTTGAAGATTTGATGAAGATTGAATGAAGCTCTTTTGAACTATCTTGAAGCCATTACCATTGGAATGAAACCTACAATGATGAAGGAAAGGAGATTTGATGATATCCATGGTGATCAAGGTTGGAACGTGTGTTCTCCATGTAGTTACATCATTAAGAAAGTGTATTTGTAGTTTGTAATTCATGTTGTAGACCCTATAGCATTAATTAGATGTAGGTTGGTCTTTACTAGCCAAGTCAACCATTTCAAAACTAACATTTGTAGCATGTTAATCTTATGTACTCATGCATTGGTTTCATAAAAATCTGCTGCTGTATTCAAAATTAGTCAACTGATTTCACTTAACCAGATTCTATTTTTAATCTCTGATGCTCTGATGCTGTTTTAGTCGACTGATTCTGTTTTTCAACGTGTTGATTTTACTTAAACTGTGCATTTACTCACGAATTGAATTGTTAAGCTGACCCAGTCAAAGAAAGCATATTTTTGTCAGGTACTATCTGCTCCTAACTACCCATTTCATCAGCCATGTGTTACTTTTACAGAATTGTTTGACCAAAAAGCATTCTAGTGTACAATTGTAATGTGCATGCAGCTTACATGATCCGAAATGATTGATTCTGTCATAAAAACACATTGAAAACATCATGAATGCATGAGATATTATTTTGGATTGCATTAAATTGATTTGGGTAACCTAAAACGAATTAATTAGAAAAATCTGCACCATTTAATCAACTGTTTCTGAAAATCAGCTTGTGGAATTATAAATATTGCACTTGTATTGCTTCATTTGCATCATACATCTCTTATAAACAACCATACCAACACTCATCATGCCTCGTCGTTCCCAAAGAGCTATCCAATCTGATGATGAGCACTCCACTCCTCTTACCCCCAAGGTCTCCAAATCATGAAAGCCATGGAAGAATTGAAGCATGGTTTGAGGATCATGAGGATAACATTCAAGTATTCCTCATTGAGATGAATAGGAAGCATATCAGCATTCCTAAGGTGTTGATGTTCTCTTGGCTAAGGGCTGAAGGCTTTAAGAGCCTATTCCAACAACTAAAGCATCAAAAGTTGAAGTCCTTCCTTGAACTTTTAGGGAAAATCTATCCAGGCTTGGTGAAGGTGTTTTTCACAACTTGGAGTTCAAAAATGATGTCCTACTGTCCATCATCAAGGGTGTTCAAATGGAGATCAACAAGAGAGCTTGGAAAGATGTGGTTGGACTCAAACCAAGGGGTGTGCAAGTGAGAAAAGGTGAAACTAATTCAACAAGATGCAATACTATGGTGAATGCTTGAGAAATCCTATTGTTGAAATCAAACACTTCCATGTTGGTGGTATCAAGGTGGATCAAAGGTTACTTGGTATGATTGTCACCAAAATCCTTGTTCCACGTGGTAGCAACCATTCAACATTGAATGAGGGAGATTTGATACTCATGTATTGCATTCAACACAACATTCAAGTGGATTGGATCTATGTGTTTCGTGATCACATGCTCAAGGCCAAGAGGCTCACGGATTTTAGGCTTCCATATGTGGTTTTGGTGTCTAAATTCATTGAATTCTTTGGTATTGATGTAAAGGATGAGCTAGAAGAGTCAACTGGACTATTGAACCATACCTCCAACCAAAATCTGCACAAAATGGGCTTTATCAAGGTGGGAAATGGATGGACAATTGTTGGAGCTGTTGGTGGTGGTGCACATGACCATGAAGCTGGTCTAAGTGGGGCAAATCAAGAGGAAGAACCAATTACTGGACCTATGGACTTGATTCCCTACAACCCTCTAGAGGATAGAGGCCCCGTGTACTCACATTTTGAGAGGACGATGCTGAACCAACTGCATGAGCTCAATGTGTCCCAACATGAACATCACAACTATTGCAATGAGAGGTTCAATGCATTGGATGGCCAAATTCATGATATCCATGATATGCTCCACTCATTCCAGACCAGAAATGATCCTCAGGATGACTGAGTGTGGTAGTTGTTTAGGATCATGCATTGCATCCTTGTGTTTGTGATTTTTCAGTTTAAGTTCTGTCTGTTTCAGTTGGTTGTTTTTCATTTCAGTCGGCTGATTGTATCAGCTTTATGCATCTATTTTCTGTTTTCAGTTTCCATTGGCTGTATTCCCTTCCAGTATTAATCAAATGATATGCAATGCTTGTTATTTTTATGTATTTGTTCCGTTTGATGAATCCAAAGGGGGAGAAAAATTGGAAAATGGATAATTGATCACATTAAACTAAGCTTTAAAATTGGAATCAATAATCAAATCTGAATTTGAACCCATATTATTGATAGGGGGAGCATGATCACATTTGTATACTTGCTAGCTTGTGTGTATTGCTATTGTAAAATGTTTTTCAGGTTCACAAGCTTCAAGCTAAGGTCTTACTTCATCAATTGGTATCCAACAAATGGAAGCATTTTGCAATGAGAGATACAAGAAGATGGATGAAAGGAAATAGAGATTGGCTTCATCAAATCAGGGGGAGATTGTTGACATGAGAAGCCAAGGTGGTTTGCTTCTTGAAGATTTGATGAAGATTGAATGAAGCTCTTTTGAACTATCTTAAAGCCATTACCATTGGAATGAAGCCTACATTGATGAAGGAAAGAAGATTTGATTATATCCATGGGGATCAAGGCTGGAACGTGTGCTCTCAATGTAGTTACATCATTAAGAAAGTGTATTTGTAGTTTGTAATTCATGTTGTAGACCTTATAGCATTAATTAGATGTAATTTGGTCTTTATTGTGTTTTTAATCTGTTGAAAAGTGTTTTTTAATTTGTTGAATGGTTTTTCAACAGGTTAAAATGTCTCTTTTAATTTGTTGAATGGCTTTTTAACAGGTTAAAAGGTTGGCTGTAGTAGTCTTAAACTGCATCAAATTCAATCAGTTGATTTAGTTTTAATCGACTGATTTCACTTAAGTCAAGTACAATCAACCGATTGATTTGAAAGTCAACCTGTTGAATTTCGTAACAGTTTGACTATTTAAGTTGTGATTTTCGAAAGAGAGGTCTATTGATCATTTTAGAACATGAATTTGTTATGGAAACTTGTGGAAACTCTCTCCTTCGTGATCATACGTGTTGCAGCTGTAGAAGATTGATCTTGGATCAATTCTTGGAGCTTTTGGCTTGGATTGAAGCTTTGAGAAAGTGGTTTGTGGTAGGCAAGGCTGTGCTACCACTAAGGTTTGATCTTTCTCAAGCTTTGTGTGTGCCTGGTGGTTTTCCAGGTCTGCAAGGGGTTCTTGCTGTGCTAGTGTGATTCTTGTGTGATTCAAGAGTCTTTTGTGGTGTTTTTGCATATTTTGGAAGTGTAAGGGTGAATACTTTGTAAAACTTTTGAAATAGTGCAAAATCAAGCTAAGGTTGCCTTGACAAACTGGATGTAGCTCAGGTTTGAGTGAACCACTATAAAAATCTTGTGGTGTCCTCTCTTCTCTAACCTTTCTCTCTTGCATTTTCTTTTTAAAGTTTAAAGAACTTTTGCTTTAATCATCTTTTTCATGTTCTTGCATGTTTTCTTGGCATCTGCAGCATTGAGCATGTTTGTATAATCATTTGGAACTGGTCTTGATCATTCTTGAGCATTGTTTCTGGTTTAAAATTCAAATTTGCATTTCTGCATTTTTCCAGTATTTCAGTCGACTGTTTTTCTGTTTCAATCGATTGATTATACCAGAACAAAATCAGTTTAATAAAATCAATTTGTTAACTCTGTTTTTGATCAATTGAAAGTGTACAGTTCAGTACTGTTTGCATCCTAACTTGGTGATCTATTTGATTCAATTAAAGGTGGTTTTTAGCTTGCAAAGATAGCCTAAATTTTTAACTAGCCAATTCAGCCTCCCCCTTCTTGGCTTTTCAACCATTTCAAAGCTAACAATAGTGATTTCCCCAATTGTTCATAAAAACCTTCTTCAAACTCAAGACAGTCCTATGACATAGAAAACCACAATGATCCATAAAAATAAAAACTTTGTTCAAAAAATAAAAGAGATGGTTGAAGAAGACAATCACAAAAAATAGAAACTTTGGTCCAAAAAATACATCTACACATAAAACATAGAAAACTTATAGAAAATGAAAGATGCAAAGGGACCAACCTCTAAGGGTTCCATGACCGTGACTGAGTTCTGGTAGAAATTGGTAAAACTATAATGCTTCGAAGTAGACATTTGATGGTCGGACCCTACTGTAACTGGTGAGGATGACTCATTTCCTTCTTCCTTTCTGAACAACAACAACCACAATGATCCAACTTTCTTTTAAGCAAACTAAATGAAACGTCTCAACCAAATCAAAACACCCTGACTATATATATCAACATGCTTCACAAATACCAGTATGTAGATGTCTCAATAAGACATATAATAACTCCTCATCTGCTGCCACCTCTTCATATTCTCATAAAAATTTTATTTACAATTTAATTATATTCATTTTACCCAATAAGTAACGTTTATCATAGTATTTAAATTATCTACTGTTAGCTTGAACCTACAATTAAAAACTTAATGACAATATATATAACATTTAATCCACATACGTTAAATTTAAATTTACTGGCAATTAATAAACTTATAAACCAATAATATTTCAAATATAACCAAAATTTAAAAAAACATAATATATAACAAAAATTAATTCTACGTAATTATATCAATTATATATTTATTTAATCAATATAATCATTACATATACTTAAATTAACAATTAAAGCCTTTAAAATTATTTAATTATAAATAATTGATTTATACAATAATGTTAAAATATGTTCTCAAAATAACAAAATTTAAAACACAAAAAACACGACCCGTTCTGTTTAGTGTTTAGTTGAATACTAAAGTTATTACCTCAAATGTTGTTTTTTCATTAGCTTTCTAAGCAATATGATACTGGCATTTTTTTAATCCAAAGAAAAAAATGGATTTAACATTTTCAGTTACTATTCATCATCTAACCTGAACTAAAGTATCAAGTGGTGTTGATGGTGAATAAAGTTGCATTAATTGTATAAACATACAAAATTATTTTCATGCTCTTTGAGCTGCGTAATCATCTATCTTATATTACACGTAATGTGAAAATGCTTCTCAATTATAATTTCATATATTCTATATTATAAATAACTTAATTTATTATTATTTTCATATTATATATATATATATATATATATATATATATATATATATATTTCCCTTAACACAATTTATAGTAGAAAAAATAACAATATGTATTACGGATATATTTTATAGTATATAAATGTTTTATTATTTTTAATTTTATTTTATCTATTCTTAATTAAAAATATGAAATGACAAATAAAAAAAATAGTTTGTGAATACTTACATATAAAGATGTTAAAATAAATTTTAATCTGTGAGTCGATCTGTCCTACGAATTCAATCACTCAAAAGTATAATTATAAATTTTAATCAAATAACAATACTATTTTATTAAATCTTACTATTTAATTATTGTCAATTTATAGTTTAAAACAAACTAATACATATCTAACTATTATTTCTAATCTTATTATTATTATTAATATTAATGTTATTTTTACTATCGAATATAAATATTAATTACTTAATATTTCTTTTAATTAATTAGACCAAAATCCAATTTTAATAATTAATTAAATCAGTTATAAATTTAAATAATAAATCAATCACTATATATAAATTTAAATAATTAATTAATCATCGTATAAATGGATGAAAAATAATCATCATCTAAATTCATATGTATATTGAATAATAATAATAATTTAAAAAGATAATAATAAAATCCACAAAACACGACCCGTCACCAATAATAATAACTAAAATTAAAAAAACATAATATATAACAATAATTAATTCTACGTAATTATATCAATTATATATTTATTTAATCAATGTAATCATTACATATATTTAAATTAACAATTAAAATCTTCAAAATCATTTAATTATAAATAATTGATTTATAGATAATAATATTAAAATATGTTTTTAAAATAACAAAATTTTAAAAACACAAAACAAGACTTGTGCGTATGCACGAGTCTCCTGCTAGTTCTTTATAATATGTTTATTACTAGATTTATATATAGTAAAATAATTTTATCCATTGTCAGAGATGATGAGAAATGAATGTGGATTGGATCATTAAAAATCCAATCGATGATCATCCCTATGAGAAAGAGAAAAAGGTTAAGAAGATTGTGATGACGGCTTGGTTGGATCATTAGTTAGTTTTTTAAATTCTAGATTTCTATGTAAGCTATTTGAATGACTTTAGGAGCATTAGTACCACTTTATATACATATTCTCACTTTTACAAGTTAAATAATCATATTCATTTCAATATTTGTCAAATTTTAGATTTTATTTTAATTTAGTCTCTACTTTAATTAAAATAAGTTAATGCAATCCTTTTTCTTAAATTCATTGCAAAAATTTATCTTCACAAATACAGTGTTTTAGAAAAGGTAAATGTAATAACTTTTAATATTCAAAAACTCTACAATGAAAAATTAGTGTAATCTTCAAACTCCTACTTCTACCAAAGGAACTATATTGATTTTGTAACTCGCACAACCCATTGGTTATGAAGTTTTGATTATAGTTGCAAAAGTCATTGATAACTGTTAAGGGTATATGCAATATACCTCTATTGTAACCGTAATATAGTTATTTTCTGTTAGTTAGTTCTCCTCTAGGCTCTCTTTCTGTTAGTTAGTTTTTCTCTCTAGGCTTGCCTATATCAAAGGCTTCTTCTCCTTGTATCAAACACACCTTTCAATAATACTCATGCAATATTCCTGCAACGTTTTCTCTCTTTGTTTCAAGATCACCACATGGTATCAGAGCTTAATCTTTTTTTTTCTTTACCATGACTTCTGCAAACACACACAACTCTGAAATCTCCTCCATAACTTCTTCATCCTCTTCTCCTCATACGTTCACCTCTACCCTTTCCATCAAATTAGAAGATGAAAATTTTCTGGTTTGGGAGCATCAAATTCTAGCCACCATCTACGGGCTATAGTTCTACCACTTTCGTGATGGTACTCTTCCTCTACCAAAATTCTTGATGACAACAGCAGAAGCATCCTCCATAGTCAATCCTACATATACTTATCACCGACAACAAGATAATCTCATTATGACATGGCTTTTGGGTTCGATGTCGTCTTCCATGTTAACAAAAAGGGTTGGTTTGCGTACCTTTGCTGCCATTTGGCAAAAATTAACAGTATACGTTACAAGTCAATCCAGAGCTCGTCTTAAAAAGTTAAAAATTCAACTGTGAATGGCAAAGAAAGATCATTCCATATCTATGTATATTCTTGATATTAAGAAACTTGTAGACTCTTTAGCTGCCATTGGATCTCCTCTTTCCAATGCCGATCACATTGAAGCCATTCTTGATGGCCTACCAGATGACTACAATGGCTTTGTCATGTCCATACTCTTGCGCATAGAACCATACACCATTGAAGAAATAGAAGCCTTATTTCTCGCACACGAGGAACGCTTGGAAAAACACAAACAAACTGATAATGTCTTTCAAGTTCATAGGTAGGTCTCAAGATCGTGGTGGTAGACAACGTTCCAGTCAACAGTTCTCTGTATGTGGAGGTCAAAATTTTAGAAATAGATCTTCTTAGTCCACACCTTCCCATCAAAATTCCAATACTCGCATTCAATGTCAATTATGCCTGAAATATGGACATTTTGTTGCTTCGTGTTGGCACCGTTTTGACCAAGATTTCCAACCTTCAATTCAATTGCATCATTCTCAGGTTTCTTCTTCCAACAATGATATCTTTGACCAAATTTCTACCGTTTCATCCATGCCTGAGTCCCTTTGGTACCCCAATAGTGGGGCTTCCCATCACATAACAAGTGATCCTTCAAATTTTACATCTAAAGCAAACTACAATGGATCTGAACATGTTAAACTTGGCAATGAATCAGGTTTGACTATTAGCCATATTGGCTCTACTACTCTCTCTTCTCTGTTAAATTCTTCCAATTTTGATTTGCATAATCTTTTATGTGTTCCAAACATCACAAAAAATCTCTTGAGTGTGTCTCAATTTGCCAAAGATAATTGTGTATATTTTGAATTCTTTCCTTCTCATTGCAATGTCAAACACCATGTAACAAAATAGATATTGCTCCAAGGTCAACTTAAGGACGCTATATACGTTTTTCCTACATTGAAATATTGGCCCCAACCTCAAGCTAACCAAGTTTCGACTACTTCTACGTCAATTCTAGACCTATGGCATGCACGCATGGGTCATGCAACATTTGACACCATCAAGAAAATTCACAAATAACAAGAAAAACTGATATTACCGACAGTCAAAATCTGTTGGTAATGGTCAAAATTCGTCGCTAAATCAACATTACTAACGAATTATCGACGGTAAAAAAATCTGCCAATAAAACTCTTATCGGTAAAATTTTATCGAAGCAAATCATGTTCCTCCTCCCTTTTTAATTTTTTTTTTCATTTTCTTCTTCGTCGTCGTTGTCAACACCCAATTTTTTCCGGGTGAATAAAATTGTTTCTAAAAATAAGTGTTAAATAAAAAAGAAAAGGTAAAAATAAATTACTTAGAAAATTAAAAAATTAATTAATAAAAGTTTCTTTAATTTATGTTTTTTAAGAGTTGAGTAAAATAATATTTTTTTTAAATAATAAAATTAAAAAAGATAATTTCGTTTTTTAATTAATTAATAAAATTCAAAAATCAAAAAATTAAAAAAATTGAAAATAAAAACTGTTTGCAATATTGGAGGGAATGGTTTTTTTATTCCTATCTCAACTTCTACTTCAACTCCTACCCATGACTTCATTTGCACACATTGGACATGTTCCTGCAGAGAACAAACAAGAGGTTAGACACAAGCGTCACCTTACCATGTAGTCCGCTATCTCTTTAGTTGGCCTCTCCCCGGTTGGTATATGTCAGCTTGGACCCAGGAGGGGTTACCTGCAGAAGAATCTCCGAAGCTCAAGTAAGTCAAAGCTCTCAGAGAGTCAAATCAATGATTAATGAATGCGTACCTTTAAATGATGGGGTCCACGTGTATTTATAGAACATTAATGACGTTTGACCATTTCATGGGCTGGGTCTTGACCTGGGCTATAGTTTGGGCCATGAGTGGGCCTGGGCCCCAACCCAGGCCCTTGAGGCCTATTGAATGGAGGGTCGCTTTAGTTTATTGGAGAACTTAGCAAGTGTGTTCGGGTAGTCGGTCTTGACCGACTACTTGGCTAGGTGGCTTATATTGGTGATGTCCGAATATTAGGTGGTCTCGATATATACTATTTTTACTTGGTTGACTTTGGCTAGATACGGTACACCAGTCCCCCAGCCTTGTCCGATATGGGTTGTCGGTCAAGGATGATATGTGTTGGTAAGCTAGCGGAAACGGCTAGGTGTGATACATTATTTTTACTTGGTTGATTTTGGCTAGATACGGTACACCAGTCCCCCAGCCTTGTCCGATATGGGTTGTCGGTCAAGGATGATATGTGCTAGGTGTGATACACCAGTCCCCCAGCCTTTAAGTGTGATGAACAGTGTTAAGGCTTATAATTTGCAACTGTCAGAAGGTAGGTGAAAGGGCGTCAGTTGGTCACATCGAAAAAGTTTTGGCGCCGTCATTTCGGAGTGGGTTTTTCATAATGATGGTGTCGCTTGATTTGTGACATGGTTTTGGCGGGAAGAGGTTCGTCGTTTGGGATCACAGGCTATGTGTGTTTGCAAATTGATAGGAGGTTACCTGTTTCATTTGTGATTTCTGAATTTAAAGACCTTGTGCGCGTAAAAGTGTCCGACTTGTCCTCTATTTCGACCGACATCTTCCCATAAAAAACGAAATCAGGTATGTCTAGTAGTAGTAGCGTGTCTACGTCTAGTAGTAGTGAAAGTACTGAGTCAGATAGGAGTAAGGATGAACGACTTGGCGAAGAGGGTACAAGTTCCGGAGTTGTTACAAGCGGGATGCCAATGGAGGTGGTGAGGGAAGTTCGAGAGGATCCTCCTGAGGAGTTGGAGGAGAGTAACTGGCCGGCCAAAGTCGGCTATGGATGGGTCGCTGCTGATGTTCGTGACCAATCATCATTATTTAGGTGGTCTCGTCTGTTAAACTCTTGGCTAAACTGTACACCCGTTATGTCTAGGGGTGTCAGCGGAGATATCGTTTCGCTGGAGATATCGTTTCGCTGGAGAGGGTGAGTGCCATCGACCGGGTATGCCACGGGCAGGAGGGGGCTACTGAGAAATTCTTTTACATGTATATGTGCCATTTTTCTCAGCTTCACGTACGACTACCCTTTGACGACTTCACTATGGGTGTGCTGCGGGCGTTGAATGTGGCGCCTACTCAGCTACATCCTAATAGCTGGGCTTACTTACAAGCCTTCCGCATTCTGTGCGAGTCTTTGTACTTGGAGCCTACTCCCTATGCATTCTTGTATTTTTATGACACCAGACCCCGAAGGCCGACTACTTGGCTTTCTTTAATCAGCCGTCCCAGCATCAACAGGTTGGATGCATTCTCCCAATCTTTCAAGCACTTCAAAGACGGGTACTTCAAGGTCGTAGTGAAGGAGGGAGGTGAGCCGCATTTTCTGAATGCAGATGGGAGTACCAAGTTTCCCTTTAGCTGGACCAACAATCCTTCTCGTTATAAAGACATGGGAGTGGAGGAGTTGTCGGCTGGTGACAAGGAGGTGGTGGGGATGTTGTTGAGATTTGTGGATAAGTTGCCCACTAAGGGCCTAGTTAGGGTTTATAATTCGGTGCATCCGATAATAGATATTGAAGGTATCTGTTTATTACTTAAGTTGTGTTAATGATGCTAAGTTGTTTTGATCCGAGTTGTGATATGTTATTGCAGGGCATATGGCGCAATCTGGTAAGAAGAATTTGGCGCTCTTTCAATCGCTGAGGAAGGAGATGGCCGCCAAGGCCAAGGCGGCTGGGAAAGCTGATGTTCCTAATTTGCAGGAATCGGTTGTGGAAGTACATGTACACGGCGGAACGAAGAGGAAAGCTGAGCTCCCGCCTCGACCTGGGAAGGGTAAAGATGTGAAGAAAATAAGGGCGGCTATTCTTGGGTCGGCTAGCGGGGCGGGATCGGCTAGTGGAGAGAGGTTGCCGGAGGCCCGGCTGATTGAGT
>Ga0209589_1007804_pt1 | contig 17014 bp, 9 predicted proteins | sample CowpeawhiteBW_FD_187525 | JGI IMG/M metagenome (GOLD analysis project Ga0209589, IMG submission 187525) | Root nodule microbial communities of legume samples collected from California USA - Cow pea white BW (SPAdes) (version 2) | ecosystem: Host-associated > Plants > Roots > Nodule | place: USA...
AATTGATACTTGCAACTCAAATTGATAAAAAAAAAGTATATATATACCCAAACCTTCAGAAGACGAAAACGAAAAGAATACTTATGGATGAAACCTTTGGAGTATATAAGTTTTGAACCTTGGGATCTGGAAAAGATGAGAACACACAAGTTGGAAAACATGGAACCTCCTCATATAGAAGGGTTTTAAAATTATGACTTGGTGAACACAAAGACTACATCCCTAACTAGAGATTAAACAAGGAGGATGGAGAGAAAGAGAAAAAAATGATAACCTCATATGAAACCAACAATTAGAGACAAAATAGCATTGGGTCAACCAAGGAAGTTATAGAACCTACTGGGGTTCTAACACAAGCATATCAGTTGAGGAAAAACTTGTGAACTCAAGAAGATTAAGTCCTTAACTAGAAGTTGAAAAATCAGTAACACAAGAATCAAATGAAGTTCCTGTGTAAACTGCTAAAAGGAATAAAAGTTCCATGTCACCAACATGACAAAAAGAGCAAGGACTATATGAACTAGAGCACTCGCTCAATCCCAAAGGAAGATAGCTCAACCGGAAGAATTATTAGATAATAATGGGTCAGTTCTGGCTTCCTTTGTAAGACCTGAGGAATTTAAATAATTAAATAAATAATTATTTAATAAATGCAGGTAGTGGGAGCCTTTATGGCATTTAATGCTGACTATTATGACGTGAAATAATACTAGCTTAAATGGTTGAGAGTACAAAGTTATGTTGAAAGGACTTGGGTTCAAGTCTTGTGTCTGTCAAATTGTGTGTTATTTTAATTGTGTATTATTTTGATATTATCATTGATCATGATGAGTGATAATATAATCCTAGAATTTTAGGAATTATCATGAAATCTGAATTGGTTTAATGGTTATGCATTGACTTAACATTTGTATAGTTGTGTGTCCGAACCTTAACTTAAGCAAAATAAGGATTCTTTTTGCTAAAATTGTTTTTGGCATGGATGGGAAGGGTCAGAAGAGTAGATGGAAGGGTTAGGAAACTACTTATTAATGGCTCTCCGATGTCCATCAATCAAACTTTTATTAATTTTCGTTTTCCCATCATCACTCCTAATTAAGGCTTAGTTAAGAAGAGAGTGAAAGGTGATAAGGTGAGTTTTTGAGACTTTAAACTTGTGGGGGCTAGAGGAGAGTATTATGCACACAAAGAGGCTGAACGAAGGACACATGGGGTCGTTTCTGCAAGGGTGAGGGAAGGAATACGAGTTTGATCAATTGTGGTTCAGGAGGACTCTAGCATTTTTCATTTGAGCAAGGAGAACCGGGTAAGGGGAGCTAACTAGTTTAATCTCTTCCTATGAAAGAAGATTTTAAGTTTTGTTTGATTGAATTATTGTTTACAATAAAAAAACATGTGATGCATTTGTTTTATATTTAAGAAATTTTGATTGTAATGGTGATATAGTATCATCAAATTTTCATTTGAATGTTAAGTATGTAATTGATGAATTTTAGTGATACGAAATCTAATATAGCATGAATGCATTGAGGCTTTCTTGATTTGTGGGTGAATGATGCAAAGGAAATGTTAGGGTTTATGTTTTTCTTTTACAATAACGTGACCTAGGGTTGCATTCTAGAGCTTTCACTTTTTTAGTTATATGAAAAAGTAGATAAATGTGGTGTTATGGTATGTTATAATATGTTAGGAGGATATTATATGACATTTATCATATAGTAATTTAAATAATATTAAAAAAAGGAAACAAATTATCTGTTTTGGTGCAGAGCATCGATTACACTAAATAATTTTTTTAAAATATATTTAAAGAAGGTTAGAAGTGAGACTGACTTTCTTTCTTTTTTGTTGTATTTGATATTATATATGACTTGTAGCTTTTGGGCATTAAGATCAGTCTGGGGATGATATGCAGAACGCATCCTCAACTAGGTCCCCAATGCTGCCTATAGAGACTGCCAAAAGCGAGATGTGAATCTTGGGTCTCTATCGGATACTATACTGGTTGGCACACCATGCAACCGGACCACTTATCGAACATACAACTCAGTCAACTTATCCAAAGACCACTTCTAATTAATGGCGAGGAAATGGGCACACTTAGTCAACCTGTCCACTATTACCCAGATTGAATCATGCCCTTTAACAGACCTCGGTAAGTGAGTCAAAAAATTCCATGGCAATATTATACCATTTCCACTACGGGATGTCTAACGGCTCTAGAGTACCCCCAGGTCGCTAGTGTTCAATCTTGGCCTTCTGACACACCAAGCATGATGCCACGAAGTCGGCAACATCAGTTTTCATACCATTCCACCAAAAGGACTGTTTCAGATCCTGATACATCTTATTCATGCTAAGACGAGTTTTATGTCCCTCCTCTAGAATCTGCTTCCTCAATCTCCAATTTCCCGACACGCAAATTCTATCTCTGAATCGCAGGATGCCATCTGATCCCATCCTGTATTCATTCCCTTTTTCAGTACCCAACCAGCTCACATATTGCTGCAGCTCAGCATCATTCTTCTGTTGATCTCGGATAGTTTCTAAAATATTACTGGTCAATGTCAGAACACTACACCTAATAGAATCTTCCCCCAATTGTATACCTAGGTTATCCCTGAGTTTCTCAATCAATTCCAGCTCCTTCACCATCATTGCTGATATATGCATCCTCTTCTGACTCAAGGCATCCGCCACTACATTTGCTTTACCAAGATGATAAAGCAACTCAAAATCGTAGTCCTTGAGATACTCCATCCATCACCGTTGTCTTATATTCAACTCCTTCAGATCAAACAGGTATTTTAGACTTTTGTGATCACTGAAAACCTGGAACTGGGAGCCATACAAGTAGTGTCTCCATGTCTTGAGAGCAAACACTACAGCAGCCAATTCTAGGTCATGGGTGGGGTAGTTCTTCTCATGCACTTTTAACTGTCGAGAAGCGTAAGCTACTGGCCTCTTTTCCTGCATCAATACACATCCCAAACCTTGATAGGATGCATCGCAGTATACCTCAAACTTTTTACTTGTGTTTGGAATAACAAGTACTGGAGTTGTGGTCAATCTCTTCTTCATCTCTTCAAAACACACTTCACACTTATCCGTCCAGGAGAAAGGTTGGTCCTTTCTAGTGAGCTGAGTTAAAGGACTCACCATTTTAGAGAACCCCTCTACAAACCTCTTGTAGTATCCTGCCAGCCCTAAGAAGCTTCTGACTTTCATTACCGTCTAAGGTCTTTCCTACTTCAACATTGTCTCAATCTTGCTCGGGTTTATTGCAATACCCTTGGAAGAGATAACGTGCCCAGAAACTGTACCTCTTCTAACCAGAACTCACATTTAGACAATTTACCATACAACTGGTGTTCTCTCAATACCTCCAACAGAATCCTTAGATGATCTGCATGCTCCTCCTTATTCTGAGAGTAGATGAGGATGTCATCTATGAACACCACCACAAACTTGTCCAAATAGGGGCGGAAAATGTGGTTCATGTAATCCATGAAGACTGCATGAGCATTAGTCACTCTGAATGGCATCACTACATACTCATAATGCCCATATCTTGATCGAAACGCGGTATTCTGAACGTCCTCTGGTTTGACTAAGATCTGATGATATCCAGATCGTAAGTCAATCTTAAAAAACACGCCTGCCCTCTCAACTAATCTAACAGATTGTCAATCCTCGGCAACGGGTACTTGTTCTTTATTGTCAGTTTGTTCAACTATCGGTAATCCACACAAAGCTGAGAACTCCCATCCTTCTTCTTCACCAGTAACGCTAGAGCTCCCCAAGGCGAGGCACTCGGCCTGATAAACTTCTTTTCTAGCAAATCCTCGATCTGCTTTTTCAACTCTGCCAACTCTGCTGGCACCATTCTGTAAGGAGCCGTCGACACAGGACCCGCTCTAGGAATTAGATCAATAAAGAATTCTACATCCCTACTAGGTGGCAATTTGGGTATTTCATCAGGAAAGATGTCAGCATACTCGTCTACTACTGGTATACTTCTGATATGTTCTTCTGAGTTTTTCTTTTGTCCATGAGCCACTATCATGAAACAAGTAGGTCAACTCAATCCCTTCCAATTCTCGGAACACCACTCTACGTCGTCCACAATCAATGACTATGTGATTGCTTGACAACCAGTTCATTCCTAATATCACGTCTAGTCCCTCCAAAGGCAAACATACGAGGTTCATCTTGAATCGCTTGCCCTCTACCTCCATCGAGCATCCAACACCAGCATAATTAGTTGAAACCTGTCCAGATGCTGGTGTTGAGACTATTAACTCACATCCCAGATCACGAGTCGACAATCCCAGCTTCTTCACGCAGTCGTGAGATATTAAGGAGTGTGAAGCTCTTTAATCAAACAACACTAACACCTGGTTACCCAACAATAAGCAAAAGTTGAGTATAAGGCTACCTGATTGAGTGGCCTCCGTGTTGGTCAATGCAAAGATCGTGCCCCCGATGTGGTCTTTCTATTAGGACACTTATTAGCGAAGTGCCCCGGCTGATCACATGCATAGCATTTGCGAGTGCTAGCACCACTCCCTCCGCTACCAGCCGGCTCTGTACAATCCCTCCTCAAGTGCTCTCCTCCACAGTTATAGCATCGTAATTTCTGTGAGGATGATTGCGGTCGATTGTAGGTCTTCTTTTTGTGAATTAAAGTTTAGCGGGTACGGGTATCTACGGGTACGGATACTATGATACCCGTACCCGCCCCGTTAACATGCGGGTATCAAAAATACTCGTATCCGCGGGTAGCGGGTATCCATTTTTAATATCTGTTTTCTACCCATTGCGGGTTTTATCCGCGGATACCCGCGGGTACGAATATTTTTGACATCCCTAATCCGTACCTTTTTAAACTCTCACAGTTTCCAATATCAAAAAGGCCACTTTCGACCTAAAAAATTCCATGTTCTAACAAATAGTCTTCAAGAATTAAGAATTATGTTATGAAACCCAATATCGGTAACTAAAATTAAAATATCCTCTCTTTCTCAGCTTTAACTTAATTTCCAAGTTTGAGCTCATAAAAAACTTTCTAACCTTTGCTTGAATCTTAAGTAACTATCTCACTGATCTAAACCATTGTATCAACGAAAAAGAAATATAAAGTGAAGGAAAAACCTCACACACAAAACAAGTAAATGTCCAAAATGTCAATCACAACAGGAATATATCAAGTAGTTGTTGTTTCATTTCTTTTGGGGCCACTGAATGTGTATTCCTTTGAATGTGAAGATGATCGCTGCAAAACTGGTTTCTGCAACAGCTCTGGTGCCTGCATTTGCAACCTCCCAGATCCTTCCACCATCTTAAATGGAAATAGAACTTTCCTCAAGTAAAAAACCACTTCAAATCTCAAAAAACTTGATTTCAACCACTCTTTCTTCAAAGCATTAATACTAGGTTTTTATCAGTTTCTTGAAACATAACTATTATTTCTCATCTTAAATGAAGAGGCAGTGTATTGCTCTCTTCTAACCAAAACAACAGGTTCAAAACCCATTTTTGATGTTGTTGAAATGAAGACTTGCACTGTGTATGATATATGCTTGTCTTGCCACAAACATGTTCAACTATTTGAAATAACTTGAATAATAACTTTGAAGCTGGAAGTTTTTTGCCTACATAAACATGTTGTTCTTTTTTTTTTATTTTGTGATTAACTTTGTTTATAGACTCATCCAAACATGCCAGAATTGTTCACTTATGCATATGCCATTGAATATAAATACCCTTGGTTTTGATCAATCTCAACATGGCACACTCAAATGCATTCTAAAGTGAATGAGTTACTAATGAGTTAGAATGCTTAATATATAAGGCTCCACCAACAAATACAAATGCAACTAAAATGCAGAAGTTGACTTAAACATACTGAAAAAGTTCAATTCACTTTATCTTCTTATTTTGTTCACATAAAATAGCTAACAGAGCAAAATTAACCTTAATGTTTATCTACTAGAGAAGTGAATAACTACCGGGATAGGACATAGAGGCAACACCCTTTTTGATAGCAATGTTTGAATCGCCTGTTAAAGAAAAAACAAAACATAAGCCACTAGAACATAAAATTTTAACCAGGAACATAAAAGATATATCGATAAGGAACCTAGGTAACCGAAAAATCTAGGTGTACCTTGACTCTACAGAAGCCACTGGATCACAACCACATGTGATGGAGGGCCAGAGTGACGGAGAGGGCGTAACGAAGCTGAATCACAAAGTCACTGATTCGCTACAAAAGAGGCTATCACCGAGGCTACGACGGGGATGGCGCGACGGAGACGGGGAAACGAAGACAACGCGACCGAGATGAAGCGACGAAGAGAACGCCGACAGAGATTGCGCGACGAAGAGAACGCCGACAGAGATGGCGCGACGAAGACGGCACGACGGTGCTGGCGCAACGAAGACGGCACGACGGAGCTGGCGCAACGGAGACGACGCGACGGAGCTGGCACGACAAAGACGGTGCGACGGAGCTGGCGCGACGAAGATCAGTGCAACGGAGGCTACGACACGTGAATCGAGTGAAATCTGAACTTAGGTTTTCGATTGGCACTACTTAGGTTTTTGAGTGAAAGGGAAAATTTATTAAGTTTTCTGATTTGGGAGGGAACACGTGAATTCACCCAGAGAAGAATGTGTTGCAATCTGTGGAGGTCATAAACCTCCTAAAAAAAATAAAAACCCCCTTTATTTTCAGCTTTTATTAGATCTATCATAATCGGTCCATACGATCTTTATTTGTGGAGGTCTTTTTAACCTCCATAAAATGACCCATGCTATATATTCTTTTTTTTGTAGTGATTAAATCACCATTAAAGCAGAACATATAATAGTAAGCTATTGAAATAAATTTTACAACAAAAAATGTTTGATTACCACCAACCAATTCAAAAGTAATAATCAAAATCCATAGGTAAAATAAAGTTACCTATAACTTGAAATCCATAGGTAAACCTTTTAGATTTGTAGGTAATTTCTTCAATTCTATTTATAGGTAATTTCTGTATGTAATTACATACAAATAACCCTGTAAGTAAGTTCATGGAGATTACATACTGATTTTAGTCACTAAATTGATGATTGATTTTAGTCATTAAATCGGTCACTAATTTCGGTAACAAAATCGTTCATTGATCAAATTCCTTACATAGCACGAGTATCAACCTCTCTAGATTACAACAAGTATCATCATCTCCACGTATCACAGGTTTAACCTTCTCCAAGAAATAGAACTATAAACTTCTTCAAGTTACAACGAGTTTAACATCTCGTGATATCTTTCTTCATCTCCCGATGAGATATAAAACTCAATATTACAATAAACACAACAATCTCTCACTCAAGAGAGTACAGTTACGCTCACTAGATATACTTAATTGTAAAGGATAATACAATGTGAATCTTCAAGAATTGATATGACAATGTCTCAACACTTTGATATTTTCTCTCATCTTCATCATCTTGATCTTGGTACTTATAGTCACCATGCATATTCAATAATGCATATCTTCAATATATCTTCTTCCTTCTTCATCCAAAAGTTGTTGATATTGGCTTCATAGTATATTTCTTCTCGTGAATTATCACTTTTTTTCCTTTTTCGGTCATTCAATAATTTGAATTTTAAATATAGTGCATTGTGACTTCAATCTTCTAAAAATTCTCTTGTGGTCTATGATTTGTAAATTATTTCTCTTTTTGGTGATTGGTCGATAAACATACGACAACATTAGCGATATTCAATTAGACATAATTTCCTGTTAGAGATATTCGATCATTTATGATATTATTCAAATTAAATCTTTAATCAAAATATCTTATTAAATTTGAAACTTTGATCACAGTTCTTTTAATTGATTTTATCATCAATTTTAACCTTTAGATCTCTTTGATCAATTCACACTTGATTTTCACATTACCTTATGATTTGATTTTTTTTTTCACACCAATTTAACTTTTGTCTAATGCATGCCTTCCTGATTTATGGATCGATGAACTCTCGATGGCCACGCATGGAGATTTTCTTCCAGGGTATTTATTGAATTAAGTGGGACCCATTTTTGTCTTATGATGAAATATTTGTATATGAAATTTGCAAATTCAATGGAATGTGGCCCCATTTTTGTTGCATTGAATGCATAGTACGTCCATATATGTGAACATGGGAATATGAACGGTGTTTTGTGGGTTCGGCTTTCTTTACATAAGAGAATTCCAAACATACGTGGGATCCACATCTTTTATTAGGTGATTTTCTTGCTCAATTTGAGATAAACAAAGGTGTGGTGCTTATGCGTTTACAATGTGATTATATATAGTTTATCATGCAAAATGTAGTTGGCCGTTGTAGCTATCGCATTTGATTTTTTTACACACATATATTGTTTAAAGTCAAGATTTTTTTTCTAGTTACAGATTTTATTTTTTATAGTTTAAAATTTTTATACTTTAACAAATATGGTCTCTAGCATTATCTTTATTTATAATTTTCGCATTGATTCTATTAATAAAACAAGGGTTAAATGTGTTTTTGTCCTTTAACTTTAAGTGAAAATTAAAATTAGTCTATCTTTGAAACTTTAGTCCAATTTAGCCCCTCGGCTTTAGATATGTAGGATTTAGTCATTTTAACCTAATTTCTTAAGTTTATTTAACATCTCAAACATGTTTCATGATAGTCTCTAAACTAAAATTGAAGCGGAAATGTGTCAAACGATGTTAACAACTCAAATGCTATCAAGAAAAACGTTTGAAACATCAAATAAACTTAACAAAATTTGGTTAAAATGACTAAATTCAAACATTTATAAAGTTCGAACACTAAAAAATTAGATTAAAGTTTCGAAGAGGAACTAATTCCAATTGTCACTGAAAATTAAAAGACCAAAAATATATTTAACCTATTAAACAATGTATACTATATTACTTTATATAGTCGTTTAGATGTATACGTTTGGTCACTCACAAAAATGAAAAATCTTCTAAATAATTTTTCTATTTGAATTACAAAAATCCTGTTTTTTTATTGTGAATGAAAATATATAGTAGTGAGGTCAATTTTTATTGGACCCAAAATCTTCAAAAAATATTATTTATTTTTTGTGTATGGTTGTGTAGTTATTTTTGGAAAAAAAAATTAAAAAAAACTACAACATTACGTATAATGAAAGGTACCATTTTTGGATATGTGTTATAGGTTGTTAATACTTCCCTACACATATATCATTTTATAGAGTCGTTTGTATCTTTGTTTGGTATATCATTTTCAAAAAATGAAAATTTTCTAAACAACTTTTCATGTAGGTTATGTGCTAAGTTAGAAAGGCCTTGTAAATAGTATAGATCTTCAATCAATATTTTGGCTGCAAAAATTATGGTTGAATTATTTCTTTGTCCTTGTTTTCATCTATAAATGTCAAGTTGCACCTCTAATATTTTTAGTCTTAATTTGGTCTTTTTTAAAAAAAAATTGATGCATTTTAGTTTTTTTGGTTAAATATTTTGAAGTGAATCAAGAACTTTTCATCAAAGTTAACACTATGATTATGTTAATTACACCAAAAAACAAATTATTCTAATTCACAACTTCAATTTTGATGAAAAAACATTGATCTATTTCAAAAAATTTAACAAAATGACCAAATTGTATCAAAAAAAATTTAAATAAATAAAAACACTGTATTTAATTTTTTTGTGAGAATAAAAATTAAGTATAGACAAAAGTAGAGAAAATTCTCTTTATATATAAATACAGACATCAAAAGATTTTAAAAATATCAAATATATAAAATATATTTATTAAATTTAAAAAAAAATTAAAATTATATATTAAATGACATAAATATAAATAATTTGGGGAGCTATGGAGCCATCTGGCCATTTAAAGATCTATCCTGCTTTGGAAATACCTCGTGTAATGGGTACAAACAAAATTCAAAGGAAGTTAAACACTAGGACGACTCTTTACCATAAATATTTAATCGTCACTAAAACTTCTTATCTTCACATGAGTCTTTGACTCTGATGCTTCCTTTGAAGTTCAAAATATACTCTGAGTCTTATCTAAATAAAGTCTGAACAATTAAAAATAAATATGGGTGACCACATAGCATAATTTCTCCCTCTCCGTTTCTTGTTCAATTTGAGATATAAACAAATCGCACACATTAGTATATTATCTAAAATTTTGGTTTATTTATTTTTAGTACCAGATTTTATATTTTAGTCTAAAAGTTTGCTACTTTAATAAATAGGGTCACTAACATCATGTTTATTTAAACTTTTGGTATTGATTTTCTTAATACAACCATGCAGTCTATATTATTTTATAGAGTCGTTTAGATGTATATTTGGTCATTTGCATCGTCCGACAACCCTAAAATAAAGGTATGAGTGATAATATCAACTAGTACAAAAAATATTTAAGAAATCATCTCATATGTTTCCATTTCAAGAAAAATCTATACTTCAAAACTTGTCGGTATTTTTGAAATTTTCTGTTCAACTATAGACATTGGTTCTAAAAGAATTGAGACATGTAGTAGTACAGAACCAAGGCTTATACTTGCGCAGAAATTTTCAAACATGTCACCTTGTTTAGCAGTTTTGAATTTTTTTGCACAATTATAGATCGCGGTATTAAAAGAATCAAGGCCTATTCATTTGTCAGGCTTAAAATTTTACGTCCCTACCAAAGCTTTTCGATTTATGCCACTCCACTCCTCCACTCTAACCATATTCCAGTCCCCTCCATTTCTCATCGCGAAATGTCGCCACTTTCACCGTAAAACCCTCTTTTTTTTTCTACCATAATTTTAAAGGATGCCTCTAATCTAATGTGTCTAAGGGCTGGTCCATAGGGTGTCCAAGGCCCCTAAGGCAGCCAAACCCCTTCTCACTGTTGCATTCTTGCAAACACAGTTCCCTCACACTCTCTCTTTCTCAACAGAACGCTCTGCTAGGGTTTGGAATCTATCCAAGTTCAACTGAGTTCAACCTCTTTCTTCCGCTCACATAAGTTACTTTCGATGCATACTATTCCCCTTTAGTTTAATCTTTGTGTTTGCCGTTAAGGTTCCTCGTAATAATCTCGTTCTCCCTTTGTATTGAGATTTTCAGCTCTTAAAACTGCTCCTGGAGCTGTAGTGCTCATTCGCTTAAGTGTCGGAACTTTCCACTAGTGTATCCCATGTAAGGGAAGCTAGAACCTACTCATGTATTTCGTTTTTCCTATTGTTTTGTTGTTGAGCTAAGAGTCTATGGTTGATATGATGTTTTGAATGCTTGGAATGTTTTAGCATGTTGGTTTGATTTGGTATGAGTGGTTGTCGCAGGAAACAGTGGCGAGATCTAATAATCTCGCCCAAGCGAGCCTGTCTCGCCCAGGCGAGATGAGCAGAGACTTGCCCAGACATTTTTACACGAGGGGTCGCCAGGCGACCAACTCAGTTTTGAGCGAGCGAGCGTCTCGCTCAAGCGAGGAGAGTCTCACCTAAGCGAGAACGCGCAGAGGTCACTGTTATGTGTGTCAACTCTCACCTAGGCGAGGGGAGCTCGCCTGAGCGAGGCCCTTTAGCCTGAGCGAAGAGCTGGGCGAGAGTGCTTTTGGTTTGGCGTTTTCCCTACCCTTGAATGTATGGCTTGCATTTGATTTGATTATTTTATGATGACATGAGGGAAAGGAATATGCATGTATGGAAGGGTGTATGAGTTATGAATGATGAACTTGAATGACTCTTGGCATGTGATGAACATGAGATGGTTGGTTATGAAAGTAACATGATAATGAGATGAATTGAAATACTACATACATGGACGGAGTATGAGGAGTTGGAATGGGTTTGACCTGGAACATGAAAGGAATTGGCTATAAAGGTTGGCATATTATATATATACATGTATGAGAAATGTTACTTGGCTGTTTGAATATGTTTGGTATGAGTCAATGCGTAATTCCTTGGAGTTTCTAGGTGAGACTTCAGGGTCGTGCTTCAATGGTCGGGACGTAATTCCATGGCCCCTTTTAGTGGGTGTCCATGATGGTGCCCCATCAATATAACTTGGTAAGGGTTCAAGGTAAGGATTGCATCCTGACACTAAGGAGTCAGTTAGTCTCACTTAAAGCGGACTAACTCCTGTGGTGAGAGTAGTAGGAGGCCTGAAACTCATTAAGGGCTAACCTTGTGTGTGAGGGAATTGATTCATTATAACACTTGTAACACTTAGCTCGGGGGTGAGCAGAGGTATCCACCACAAGTGCAAGCATTCGCTGAATCTGACCAGGTTATATGTATCCGGATGAGTCGAGTCGAGTCTTAGTGTATTGATTTGGAAGGTCATAACATGCTTGGATGATAGATGTATATTGGACTATGAAAGTATATCTGATTGCATGATAAAATCTTTTTGGCTCTAGCTTACCCTTTGTTTATTTGATTGCTCTGTATGTTGTTCTTCTACTCTTGCGATGATCATCAATTTATTGATGGGAGCAGATGCGAGAGGTACTCGTGGTCAACAGGGGAGAGATGATTCCGCTGCTTAGTCTTCTTGGGCTGGACTTCCTGTTCTTGTTGGGCTTTTCTTTAGGGCTATGGCCCATGTACTAGTTTGTCTTTTAGATTTCTATATGATTCTATTAAACTTTATAACTTGTTTCTTTTTGGGCATCGTGGTGTGCCTTGGGTTGTAAGGAGTGGTGTTTAAACTCCGAGACTACGCTAAGATATTATTTAGTGTGATGCTTCCTTTAATTTCGTTCATTAAATTAAATGGTGTGTTACATTCACTGCCACTCCACTCTTTTCCCTCCCTTCCATTCTTCGTCGCCTATGCGAATTAGCAGTCTCGTTTCAACTGCAAACGTTTCATTCCCTTTACTTCCCATTTTGAAAATGATGAGAGGTTTGACTCTTCTTTTGCATTTTATTTTTCTGTTTCATAATTATTTCTCTCTAATGCAAATATTTTTTTATTCCCTTTTATTTAATGTTAATGGTTTTATGATGATGGTGACTCTATATTTTTGTGATTATATGGTTGTGTTGGGAAGTGCATTGGCATTGAAACAAGAATTTAAAAAAAATAGGAATAAGCTTTGGTTAAAAAAGAACCGAAGCATAAAGTGAAGAATAGGCCTTGGTTCTGAACTGAGGCCTAATACCCTATCCTTTTTACCTCATATGAATATGGTTCATTTAAAGAACCGAAGTAGAATGCCCAAAATAATCAGTGCCAAAATCCTTACCTGCACCAGTGTGTAACTGCACGTGGTACTTGATACCTTTCTTTTTCCAAATAATTTAAATGTGCTCACACCTAAAATAAAAGTGAGTGTTTATGTGTGTTAGGATCAAACACCTACCATTAGGGCAAAAGTTATAGCCATTAGTCAAGGCGCAACTCTTTTTACTTAAAATTTTAACAGCCCAAGCACTACGATTCGATTGTGACTGATGCCACCTGCAACAATCTCCCCATCAACAATTGTTCTACTAGGAATCTTACTCTTGGATTGTGACTTGACCCACTTGGCCACTACCATGGGACTATTGTGCAACCCGCAACAATCTCCCACTTAACAATTACCCACTAGGAATCAAACTCGTGATCTTGGCTTTGATACCAATTATTATGACAAGAGCGCTCACCACTAGGCCAAAAGTTATCCTATCCTAGCGAGATTTCTTGGACATTTTGTTCCACCCGCTATCAGGCCTCTATTAGACCACCCATTAATGTCTAGTCCCACGTACGAGATGTATATAACTTGACGTGAAGGAGGTGTGTTTGAACTCTCACATTGACTAGAGATAAGACAATTTCATAGTCTATAAGTGGGTGCAAAGTTAACCTTACAAGCTGGACTTGTGGGATTGAGTTAGGATTAAAGTCCACTTCTAACCAAGTGAAACCCCCTATATAGACCTAACAAGTGGTATGATAGTCGATGATTAGTCTTGGTGACCAGCTCAAACGAGTACAATGTCTTTGTATCGAAAGTATTCCTGGCAAATGTTCCAAGTAAGCGTGTCCCGTTAAGAAGAACGGTGGTACAAGAAGGAGGTACTCGAATGCTTCTGCTGGAGGGGGAGTGTACCAATGTGGTGGAAGGGACTCACCCATGAGAGGGAGATTATCGGAATCCAAGTGTGAGTCTAAGTTCCATATTGGCTAGAGAAAGTGGAGCATTATATAAGGAGGAAGATCCATAAACTCATTGCCCTAAGGTTTTTGGTGTTGGTTCACCAAAGTTTCTTCTTTCGTTGTTTTTGTACAGCTCAACTAGCGTGTAACGTCTCTCCATTTTTGTTGTGTTGGTTCACCAAAGTTTCAAACTGAGCGATGTACTCAGAAACTCCTTCTATCTCTTTCATTTTCATACTCTCATTCGCTTCTAAGGGTATGAACTCAAGCCTAATTTAATGAGAACTACTTTCAACACATTATTCTATTGGTAAAGCCAATGATGATTATTGGTTCTACAATATCTATTCATGAAAATATAACGACAAACATATATAACTCTTGTTAAGATCTCTCTCAAAATTAATAGATAAATAAGCAGAAGCAAAACCTAGATCAAATCTTCCCTAAATAAATAATATGCAAAATAATAAAATGCATAAAACAAATAAGGGAGGAACAAGCAAACACTAAAACTTTTTAACGTGAAAAAACCTCAATATGGAGAAAAAACCCATGGAACCTAGTTTAGTAAAAACTTTCACTAATAATAATTAATGGGTACACCACAAGTCCTCTTGGAGATTCCAAGGATCAACAGAGCATTATTCTCTTCACCAACAAGGTGGATACCAAACCCCAATGGGCACTTTAAATAAATAACAGAGGAACCCCAATATATTTTCTTTCATAACAAATATGATGCAAGGGTTGCATATTTAAATTACATAATGGGCTAAGATTCGATAAAAAAAATACCTCCTTTTTATTTTTCTTAATTAAATCAGTGTGGTCCCAATAAATTTGTGACCACCTAAAAAATCTCTCCCTCAATAATTAATTTGGACCATAGTAAACCAAACTGGTTTTCTCCTTGCAAATAGCATATTTTCTTGCAGGTAAGATATTTGTCATCATATTTGACCCATTCTCATTAGTATGGATTTTCTCTAATGATATTGGACTTCAATATGTTTTAACCTTGAATGAAAAGTTGAGTTTTTACTGAGATGGATTGTACTTTGTCTATCACAATTGTGATAATCTCAACTCCTATAGGAATTTGTACATCCATAAGAGCTCCTTAGTAGCTTATGTAACAACAACATATTCTGCCTCTGTAGAAGATAGAGCAACACATTTTTATAGTCTAGATTGTTATGACATTGCTCCTCCAATCATCATATAACTAGAAGTAGATTTTCTAGAATCGACATTACCAACCATGTCTGCATTTGTGTAACCATTCAACATAGGCTTACCACTTCTAAAGCATAAAAAAATCTACAAGTACCTTTGAGATACCTTAGTATCCATTTCACAACTTTCCAATGCTTTTTTCCAAGATTAGCAAGGAAAGGACTCATAACACCAACCACATGAGCAATGCCTAGCCTTGTACACACCATGACATACATCAAGCTACCAACTGCAGATAAATATGGAATCTTCTACATTTCTTCTTTCTCATACCAATTGTTGTGAAGATCTCTCTCAAAATTAAAAGATAAACAAGCAGAAGCAAAACCTAGATCAAATCTTCCCTAAATAAGTAATATGCAAAATAATAAAATGCATAAAACAGATAAGGGACGAACCAACAAACACCAAAACTTTTTAATATGGAAAAACCTCAATATGGAGGAAAAACCCATGGGACCTAGTTCAATAAAAAAATTCACTAATAATAATTAATGGGTACACCACAAGTTCTCTTGGAGATTTTAAGGATCAATAGAGCATTATTCTCTTCACCAACAAGGGGAATAACAAACCCCAATGGGTACTTTAAATAAACAATAGAGAAACCCCAATATATGAGATGAGGAATGAAACCTTCTCTCCAGAGTAACTTCTCTACACAGGCTTGCACAGGATGGACTGGTTGCTCTTTTCTTCTTCTTCACTATCTCTAATGGCTTTTCACTAGAGACACTCACAACTTATATCTCTCTCTCTTCACACTATTTTCTCTCATAACAAATATGATGCAAAGGGTGCATATTTAAATTCCATAATGGACCAAGAGCTCATAAAAAAACTTTCTTTTTATTTTTCTTAATTAAATCAATGTAAGTCCAATAAACTAGTAACCACCTAACAACCCTAACATGTGGAGATCGTTGTTTATAATGTTGAGTTATGATTGTACATTTGAGATTTTTTTACTAACACATCTTTGGTTCCATTAGTTTGTCTTTTATCACCGCAGCAGGGACTTGGCAGGGTGGGAATGTCAGGATCATAGGTTAGGATAGAAGATCCTGTGTAAATAACTCCACTTAAATTTTCATGAAATATTAATAAATTATTATTTATCTTGTTTCTATTTCTATCAATAAATAACGAGGAAGACATTTTTTAAGTTATAAAGAATAAAAGTATATTTTGTCCATTGATAATAATACTTATTGTACTGGCAATAAAATAGTAATAATGATAATAATAAAAATAACAACAATAATAATGATAATAATAATCATAATAATAAAATTAATGAAAATAATAATAAAATAAAATGAAACAATAATAATAAAATAATAATACTAATAAAATAAAATAATAATAATAATTAAATAAAGCATAAATAATAAAACAATAATAATGATAATAAAAGCATAAATAAAATAAAACAATGATAAAAATAATAACAATAATAATAGTAGTAAAATAAAATAATAAAAATAAAAATAGTAATAACAATAAAAATAAAAATTATAATTATAATTATAATATAAATAACAATAATTATTATTATAATACTAATAATAATAATAAAATAAGATAA
>Ga0209589_1007807_pt1 | contig 17012 bp, 8 predicted proteins | sample CowpeawhiteBW_FD_187525 | JGI IMG/M metagenome (GOLD analysis project Ga0209589, IMG submission 187525) | Root nodule microbial communities of legume samples collected from California USA - Cow pea white BW (SPAdes) (version 2) | ecosystem: Host-associated > Plants > Roots > Nodule | place: USA...
TTTTTTTTTGTGGTTTTTTTTTTTTTGCAATGATCATCAATCTTGGTGTGAGCAGATGAGGGAGCCCTTGGTGATCATCAAGATGGTGGAGATGCTGCCATTTAGATTAGGCATGTTGAATATTGTTCTTTTGAACATCTTTTGAATAACTATTTATGTCTTTTATGCTTCGTTGAGCAATCTCTTGCATAACTTTTTATGTCTTTAGAGGTATTTCTCTTTGGTTGTTTTACGCCCACGACAATTCTGTTGATTTTAGTATACTTTCCCGTCGTTTGCCTTATTATATTATATTTATGTGATGTTTTATTTATTAGATTTTTTTTGTTAAATGGGATGTCACTGGACGAGTTTAAATTTTTGACCCGTTTTTTTGTGACCGGACAACCCGACCATTTTATGCAGATTAAGGACAGATCGGACCAAAAGGTGTTGGGTTGACCCGTTTTGCCACCCCATGTCTCACTTTACTATCTTCAATGTAAAGTATGAAAAAATGGAGTGTAATGAAATTTATGTAGAATATAAGAAAAACAAATTTGAATATCGAGATTTATCATCTTTAAATGCGATTTTTAAATTAAAAATTGTCTATGATTCATATTTGTTGTCACAAATACAGATTATAACATTAAACGGATTTTAGTAGTGTATTATGATATTTATGCAAACATTTATTTATTAAAAGTTAATTTTCTATTTTTTTATTCTAATAATTATATTATGATTTTTTTAAAAGGCGCCTTGAGATAAAGTTGAGATGGTGGGTAATCTCAAGGTATTGTCCGCTTTTAGTATGTGGGCTTTAAATTCTCCAAATTCTCCAAATTCTATGATTCATATTTGTTGTCACAAATACAGATTATAATATTAAACGGATTTTAGTAGTGTATTATGATATTTATGCAAACATTTATTTATTAAAAGTTAATTTTCTATTTTTTTATTCTAATAATTATATTATGATTTTTTTAAAAGGCGCCTTGAGATAAAGTTGAGATGGTGGGTAATCTCAAGGTATTGTCCGCTTTTAGTATGTGGGCTTTAAATTCTCCAAATTCTATCACGGTTTTGTTCTTATATGACGCCTCAAATAATTATAAAAACAAGATATATATAAATATTTCTTAATATCTATGTTTAGGCAATGTGGGACTAAATTATTTAACTTTAAGATTTTATTTAGTGGGCTTCCAATCTTAAAACATATTCCTAGAAGTTTGTGGAAATACATTAATCTCAAAAACTATTCTAAGAGACGTAGAAGACATATAATTACACAATTGAACTGAATGCTACATCCAAATTGCCAACCATACAGGGAGCACCTAAATATAAAGTGGATGTCCTGGTGAGTTAAGAGAAATAAGAAATGTGGGACTTGGGAGAGTGCATCAAATGCACCGCACATTGTCTAAAACACGATTTGCTTTGAGATTTGTATATGTTGGGCTCGCAATCGGTGAACAATGTTGTTCCCTTGTGAAAAAGTCGTTGGTTTCTTTCCATGCAACACTGAACTCAACTAAAGTTTCTAATCTTTATTATATTTATCAAGTTTTTGGTTTCTAATATTTATATATCTCATTAGTATATTTATTTCTTTTTGTTATACATTCATCAAGTTTATTTATTGTTAGGTTATAATTTTTTAATAGTTTATAACGAAGTTACTACAATTGGATTCTTTTATATATTCGCTGTCCGGCTTTTGCTTTTTGTACTCCATGTTTACTTTATACACTTCCCTGGTTTATGTGTAAAAATATTCTTTTGACTTTAGATAGAATAATCCAAAAATATTGTATCCTCCCAAAGTAAAAAAGATTAGATATTATAAGATTTCACAATCTATAACTTTTTTTTACCATTGTTCAATGATGTTAACTTTATTAGTTCTTTTTCTTTTTATCTTTCGGATTAGCATTAATTATCAGGGTATTACTTTTTATGGGTATGTTGCGCAACGTGACCGTTTTTCTTTTGGATATCTTTATCTGTCAATAAACACTTTTCTCTTTCTCTAGAACTCATATTCAATTTAAATAAAAGATGACTCTTATTTAAATAAAAAAATCAAAAATGATCGGAAATAAAATAATTTTGTTGCTGTCAGTGCTAATTACCTGGTAGATCTGAATCCGGTTCAGATAGTTGTCCGAGCAAAACATTATTAGACTTCTTTTCTAAACGACGTTCTTTTTACATAAAATTTATTAAATTTAAAAAAGAAATGTATGTCTCATATTTGATTGATGCAATAATTCTTTTTTCATAATTGTATAATTTCTAACAAATACATCAAAGTACAGTATATTGAAGTATATGCTGGAATGTGTAGACTCTTCAACAGCCACAATAAGATTCTGGATGTATACGTCTCTTCATGTGATTGAAGACTAATTTTATAGTTTATTCAACACATGAAATATGAAAAATGAAAAATCACATGTTTCCTTACCATTATAAGTAAGAAAGATGCAATAAAAAATATTATAATTCCTAAAAGTGGATACTCCACAATCCTCATGACTTCTTTAAATATGGGCTTTGGGCCTTGGAATTTCCTTCCATTAGTTCCTCTTTGTTAAGGTATTAAATTTTAAAATGTTCACGTTTTTCATTTTTTCATTTAGTTAATTTTCTCATTATTTGGTTCACAAAATTGGTTTATAAAGTAAAATTTTCATCTACTTATATACATTAAAAATATTTTCAACATTTGATGTGGATTTTTAAAAAAATATTAATATTTAATAAATCAAGTAACACTAACTGAACAGTTTTATCCTGTACATATGGACCAAAGATTACAAGCTTAAATGATTGGAGATCCTCTTATACTAAAATCACTTGAGATACTTGTTTGTGATTATACTAGATAATCGTATTATTGCGATGAATAATAAGATCTGCAACTACATGACTATATACCAAAATACTATTAAAAGTAACATGATTGTTTATTAGTGAATTTAATTACATTCTTAAATATCATAAAATCAAATCATATCTGTCTCTGAATAATTGCAATTATCAAATGACTTAACTTATTCCACGAATCCAATCCACATTGTGCATGCCAGTTTTGTTTGAAAGTTATCATTATGTATTTGTTTATATAAGAAAATCGAGATCAACTTTAACAAACTAATAATAACTTGTTAGGCTCTACATAATTTAGTTTTTGCATCCAAGAACAAGCAATTTATATCTTTTGTTAAATAAATGAATATTATAGAATTGCCCAAAATAAAAATTACAATACAAAATTCACAAGTTGCAGGTTGTAGGTTCGAAAAGAAACGCAGAATTATTACATAAATATAATGCAGCTAGTCAACACGTGAAAGTTAAGAAATTTAGGTTGTCTTCCTTAGTTTGTAAGTACTCTGTTGTGACACTAAACAAAAATTACATTGTTGCCGAAGAGATAAGCACTAATTAAGTAAAAGGTACTGGTAGGTGTGACATGAAACATATCTGTTTTTATATAAGATTTTTTAAATAAAATGTTTTTTTTATGATTTAAAATTATTTTTGTGAACAAATTATAAATTAATTTCATCCAAAGCTACGTAAATATATAAGGGTATGTTTATATAATTGGTGAGGTCTTAAGATATAAAGACAATGTAAGTGTTGTCATAAATTAAAATACAAAGCTTTTAAAATCAAATAGTTGGTCTTTACTAGCACTCATTAGAAACTCTAAATAATTTGTCAGGTCGTTGGATGGGACTTGCAATCAAGCCTGTAATGGTTAAGTAAGACGGACATTTTTTTTGTATGATGTGAATTAGGTTAAGACTTGTATATAAAGATTACTTGATTAAAAAGCTAAGTTAAAAGTTACTTAACAAGCATTTTACTTAATAATATGATCCAGCTATAGTAAATTTTTTTTTTCAGCAAAGAATGAATAAATTAAAGAAGAACACTTATGGGATGCTCTAACCCTTTTACAAAAAGATCAATAACATGTATAAAAAGATGTAAAAACTTGACATCAAAACCTTTCAAGACATGACAGTCAATAACTAGAGATCCATCAAAGAGTAAAAAGACCCTAAAGAAGATGCACATCGGACTAAAGCAGTAGCCACAAACTTGTTCTACTGCTCCAAAATACACAACCAAAAACAGAGACAGAAAGACCCTACACATGAATAGGTACAGGCAAGCGTATAGAATGATGCATTCAAAGGTCACCAATACCATGAACCCAACCAGAAGCCAAACATAACCTGAAGCAATAAGACATAATAAACATAGCCTGGACAGATTTCCACACTGAACTGAAGAGCTCAAAGTCCTTATCTAAATGGAGAAAAGTTGAGGAACACAGTCACGAGAAAAAGGCAAGGTTGTGCTTATTCCAAGTATGTTCAGGTTCCACTTAAACAATATATGTCCCTGTTAAAAAAGTCATGCATCTTTCTCACTTGTCAAACTAAGGACACACAGTAGTATCATATCATAAGGATTTTAAGCATGAGAGAGGTGAAAAAACCCAATCACTATATGAAAAATTTATTGAGGGAATTTTGTGTTTCATCCAAACCCAAGCACTTGTGCTAAACCAAATATTTCGTCAGGATCAACTTTCCTTTGTTTGAAGATTACCCCATTTCTATGTTTCCAGATTTCCTCCACTATTGCTAACCACATGTCTCTCCATATAGAGTTTTGCCTAGTATTAAGATTAATAATAGAAAAGTGCTTAAAATTCTCCCTAGCTTTAAAATGGTGCACAGAACTCACCCTCAACCAGATATAACATAGGTTCCACACCTTTTGGACTACTTTACAGGAGAAGAAAAGTTGAATAATACTATCATATTAATATTTGATATTGTAAGATTATATATTTAGATATTTTATTAATATTAACATGTTAAATTTACAATAGACTGCACATTAAAAATAAATTTATATCTTGTAAATAAGTTGATCTTTCGGTTTTTATAAAACTTATCCTTTATTTTTAACTCCTGTTTCTAGTTTTGAATCGCAATGATTTAATTATTATTATTTATAAAAAAAAAAAGTTGATACTAGTCAATGAAGTTAATGAGAGATAGATCAAGTCTATTTAAAATGCTTCAATATGTAATCAAATATTGAAGAGTTCATCGGTCAAATCAAAATTTTCAAATAGTTAGGTTATACCTAAACAAATGTCTATAACTGATCGGAAAATGACAAATTTAATCGGTTAACCTAGTTTCCATGAAAGTTTTCTTTCGCTTCAATCGCAGTCATAAAAATTTAAATTTAAACGGTAGTAATATTATTCAAAGGATATTTATTTAATTATAAAATATAATTATTACAAAAAAAATTAATATTATTAATTGTTAAAATTCATTGATAATACTTAAAATTAATCAATAAATAAAAAAATAATGAGAGTCGAAGGTTCAAAACTCTTTAGTAATTTTTCATTTACTAGCAAAAGAAAAATCGTAGATAAATATCTGTCGATAATTATCAATAATTTTTTTTGTTGGTCAATTTTGTTGATCAATATTGCAATTTGATTCTTCTCTCACTTCTTCTTCTCTCTTTTTCTTCTTTGTTGTATTTTCTTTTTTTTCTTCTTCTTCTTTCTTCTCTCTTACTCCTCTTCCTTTTGTAAAGTTGCTCCCTTCGTCGTTGGCTCCTCTGACTCCATCACTACTACCACCAACTTTTTCTCCTCCTTTCCCTCTTCCTTCTCTTCCTTATGCAGAAAGTTGCGTATCGATGGACGAGAGAAGTTAAGTTATGGACTTTTAGGCGAAAAGCGTTGGAGGAGTTTAGAAACAACGCGTTAGACTAAGGGATCTTAGTGGTGGAAGGGCCTTAAACGTGTTTTGAGAGGGTTACTAGAATTTCATCTTGGAGTGGGGAAGTTTGCTTTTGCATTAGCATCTGAAGTAGTGCTAGTGCCAATAGTCCTAATTGGAGGGTTTTTGCTGGAAGTGGGAAGTAAGAGAAGTAGGACAAAAAGATATCAAAGACATAATGGCAAGGACTCAATGTAAATACCATGATGATTGCAAGTTTTAGTGGATCGCTAAGGAGAAGCTAGAGAATTAAACCATTCAAGTAAAGTATTGACAAAGGTCAGAATGGTATCATAAGCGGCGTTGGATCGTAACAGAGACAGAATGCTTACAGATAAGAAACACATGTATATGGAAATCATTAATTTGGACACTATAAGAAGGAAATGGATGATTACAGATTTGGGTCGAGTAGCAAGATGAATAATATAAAATATAAAGTGCAAATGGGTTATTTTAAGCATGTTGGAATGATTGAGATGATACTTGAAAGTAGAATAGATTGCATGCTTCTTTGTTTAAATTATGTAATGTGTGTTGGCTACATTGGAAATTGTTGTTTGGAGGAATTGTTGTGTGATTGGTAATATAGACATGGGACTATATCTAAAGTACCATAAATGTTCTATATTTTGGTATGTTGTGTGATTTGAGATCCATTAGGATCTGTGTAAGTGCCAAGAAACCAGTAGTAGTGCGCCACTGGTAGGGCACCTGGTGGCGCGAGCGAGCCGCCAGGCGGACAGAACGTAAATTAGTGACAGTGGTCACAGCACGAAATGGAACAGTAGAGACCTTGATGGCACGGTGGTGCCTGGCGGGGCGGGGCAGGTGCACCAGGCGGTGGCGGCGAGTGGCGCCCGGCGGCATGGTGGTGTCCGCCCGGCAGTGACGATGCAGTGATGATGCTGCAGGCGCGTGGCGCCTGGTGGTGTGTGATGCCCGCCAGGTGGTTTGGACCCAGTGTCCGTCTAGCGACGTGGGATGCGCGCTAGGCGGTTATGGTTCAGTGATGGTGCGCGAGGAAAGGTTTCTACACAGCTTTAGGTGATGTTCATGATGTGAGGCTTTGGTTGGGGGTCCAGTTACGAGTGTAACCCGTATTGGAGTAACACGTGACCACTCTAGGTTGTAGCCTGGTGGTTTAGGAAGTCCAGTGGAGTGTGCGAGTTGTGGCTCGTACGGCGAGGTTCAGATGATTGCCCTCTTCAGAGTATTCTGATAGAGTTTTGGTAGTCTGGAACAGCTATAAACTTTATGTTTGTTTCGGGGAGCTCCACTTGGTGTCACGGTGAGATGTTGGGGCAAGGTTATTCCCACGTGTGGACTATCAAGTGGTGGCTTGTAGTCGGAGGGGCGAGTAGACACTCGTGCAGCAAAGATCGATCATTGTTCTCACCTAAAGGGTATAGAAATGATAGACGTCTAAATGCAAGTACTAGAAGTGGAGAGTAAAGGAAAAAGGGAGAAGAATACTAACCCGGGGTTTTAATGTCGCGACGTTGTATTTAATATTATATTTGTTTGGTTATATTTAAATGAGCTCACCCTATATGTGTGTGTGTGACGATGATCATGTAACTTGTTACATGGAAGCAGATGTTAATGCAGGTGAGCAGGCGGATACGTAGAGACGGAGTGGGGATCACGACGGGATTATTTACTCAGTTTTATTATGATTTTCTTTTGTAATTTTTATGGTTTGGTTTTGTAATAACTGAATAGTACGATTTTAATTACTACGGAAGCAATGTTGAACTTTTAATTTTTCCGCATTTTTGGGAAATTGCGAGAATAAATGCGATGTTTTATAAATCTTATTTCTTATTTATTTTTAAATAGTAATTTTCGGCTAGGACGTTACACAAATACAGACTGCAATTCGTATTGGGAAACTCCACTTGGTGTCGCGAATCGTGGTCGTGGTAAATTTATTCCCGTCTGTGAACTATTAGGTGGTGGCCTGTAGTTGAAGGGGCGAGTAGACACTCGTGGCAGCAAAGATCGATCAATACAATCATCAAAGGGTGTAGAATCAAGAGGCGTCTAGAGGAAGATTTGGAGGTCAAAGATTAAGGGTTGTGGCTTGTGAGTCTTAGGAAAAGCAACGCTCTTACTGGGTTTTGGTGAACATGTAAGGGTTGTGCTCTTGTCGGGTTTTGGTGAGCAGGCAAGGGTGGTTGCTTGTAAGTCCTGAGAAAAGTAATGCTCTTATCGGATTTTGGTGAACAGATAATGGTTGCTGCTTGTTCTTCCCAAGAGGCATTGGGGCGTAGGAAAGGAAACTGGTTGGTTATGAGAGAATAGTATACTATGTGATGAGACTTGAGAGTATTAGAACTTTTGGAATACTATATGGTTATTTATTATATTGTGTAGTACAATTTTATTACGTTGAGCTCACCATATATGCATGTGTTTGACAATGATCGTGTAATGCGTTACACAGGAGTAGATGATGTTGCAGGTGGTGCTGGTGAAGCATAAATTCAGAGAGGGGATAGCTTGGGGAAAGGCTTTTGTGTTGTTTTCTTATTTTATGGATTTTAAACGTTTTGTAAACATTTATCTTACCAGACTCGGAGTTTGTAATCGACAATCATAGTTTGTGGATTTTGATTTATTGCGGTATAATAAATGTTGTAAATTTTCCTGCGTTTTCGGAAAAGGAATTATTATAAATACGATTTTATACTTTTTTCCTATTTTAATTATTTAAACTAGTAATATCAGACCGGGATGTTACATATAGGGTTTGGTTAGTGTCTTTTAACCTATTAAATGGGTTTGTAAGATGTTAAATAGTTTATTGCAATAGTTCTATAAGTTACATATTCAATTAGTTGAATTAATTTTTAATCAGTTGGATTCACTTAAGTTAAGTGGAATTAACAAATTGAATAGAAAAATCAACATGTTGAATATGCTAACAAATAAGCTATAAATTCTGGTTTTTCAGAGAGAGTTGTCACACTTGAGATTTTTGAGTGCAAAATCATTCTAAACTTGTGAAGAATTCTCTCTCTTTGGAACACACAAAAGTGTAGTTGTTCGTGAAAAATATTTGATCTTCTTAGAGCATTTTTGCTTAGTTTAGGAACTTGGAGAAAGATGTTTGGTTGGGTAGGAAGAATTTTCATTCAGGTTTGATCTTTCCCAAGTTTCTAGGTGTTGCTTGGTAGTTTTCTAGGTCTGCAAGTGTGATCTTGTTGTGCTGTGTTGAGATTCTTGTGGGATTCAAGAGTCTTGGTTTGTGTTTTGCATATTTTGAAAGTACAATCTTGTAGATTGTGTAAATCTTTTGAAATAGTACATGTTAGACTCAGATTGTCTTAAAAAATTGAATGTAGCTCGGTTTTAAGTAAACCAATATAAAAACTTTGTGTCCTTGTGTTTGTGTGTCCCCTCTCTTTATTTTTAATATAAAGTTTCAGGAAATTTGATTTATATAATCTTTTAATAATTGTTGAATAATTTGATGTAATTTGAAATCGTATTTCTATTTGTACGGCTTATTGGAATCAAGATCTTGATAAATTTTATAAATTATTTATGAATTAATCTTCAAATTAATATTTATACATGATTTCTTTAATTTCAATCGATTGTTTATCTTTGTTTAAATTATTCATATGTCAACTTATTTTTTAAGTATTGAAGGCATGATATTCATATCAAGCCAAATTTTATACTCATGCCTTCCATTATTGTTCACTTTATAAACAATGTGGTATATAAATCATACAAACAAAATTAAATTAAAAAAGTCATCACGTCTTTCATTTAGAAATGATTTCTTGATACATAAACAATGTAAATAATGAATTAAAAAATATAAAACTTGTATCTTCTCACCTACCCTTGATTCTCCAATAACATTTTCAGATATTAAACTATGATATAGTGTCATTTTTCTAAAATTAAGATAAACACACTCTGCTCTTCTTTTTTTTTAACTATATAATGAATAATATAGCTTTGTTTTATGTTGAGTATAAATATGATCAGTGAAAGAAAGTAATTTACATTTTATATTTTTATATGATTAAATAATGATATATAATTATATATAAATCTTATATAACTTTTATCATTACCATTCTTTTTAGCGAAAATTAATTATATTTCAAGCAGGCATGCTCGTGACACATGATTTTAACCAACAAAATTCTTTCGTAAAGAAAGATAATATAAAACTATTTTGTAAAAAGTTGTTGCATTTTGATTCCTGATTTTAGGTTGACTTGTAACGTGACATTCAATCAATTTTCACTCATACTTTATATAAAAGTTAATTTTATTTAATAGCTAAAATAGGAAAAAGAAGTCATATTATGAACAAGAAGAGCGAAAATTATCTTCCAAATGATAGTGCCTTTTTTCCCATTCATAATACAAATTTGCATTTGTTTATATTTGAGTGAAAAGAAGAAGAATGAATCTATCTAATCGATAGAATCACGATAAAAGTAAACCTAAACACTAGAGTATCTAAAAATCTGATAGAATGACAGAAAAGAAGAAATTAATGGCTTGGCCTGAGTAGTATCGAACAGTTTACGAGAAAAGGGTGCTTCTACCGTTTACCGTCGGTCAGCGCCGGCAAGCGATTTCTGCTGCAGCGTCACGAGGTACTAAAGCTCCATGCGCCATGAGGATGGACTTGTAGATCTGGATGATGGCTTTGTCGTCGTACTCTTTGGGTTGGGCCCGACCGAAGCCCGCGAAGGAGGTGTCCACGGCTGACAGGGGCCCACCGTAGCCCGAAGCTGAGGCCCCGGCGGTCATGACGCGTGAGTTGGCCAAGCCCAGCATCATCCGCACGTACGCGTCCCTCACCCAAAGGAGAACCTTCTTGGGAGAGGGGATTTTTTTGATTCGGATCTTGGGTGCGAGTCTGATCCTCCACCGCCAGAACCGGCCCTTCCCGGTTCGGGTGCTTCCCAGCTCAACCCGGTTCCTCCTTCTCCTACCCGACCCGTTTAGTCTCCGGTAGCCTTTCCTCTTCCAGTACTCTTTGACGCCCTTGCACACGGTGGCCGTGATACCCTCCATCTTCCTCTCTCTCTCTCTCTTTTTCTTTTTTTTTTTTTCTCTCTCTCTTACACAGAATGCAAATAAAACGGGGTTGGGGTGGGTGAGAAATGGAAGAGTGAAGAAAGGGGATAATTAAGTTAGGTGCATGCAGACGAAATAACACATGGCATTGGCATGGATGACACCCCCTCTGCAGTACTCATCTTCGGCTTCCTTAATTTAATAAATAAATAAGGTCCTGTTAACCGGTCCAGAACCGGATAAAAATAATTAATAAATAGTAAAGTAATAACTGATAAAATTAGTGAATTTTGGCATTGTTAATGCGCAATAAACAAATTAATTAATGATAAAAAAAAGTTCATAATTACGACATTAAATAAATTTTGGACTTTTTAATATAGTTTTAATTTATTTAAAAAATAATGTTTTTATAAATACTATTTTAAACTATCAGAGAAAATAATAATCGAAAATAAAAAATACTTTTTTTTTAAATTTAGAAAAATAGGTAAAAGACAAAAAATAGTATTTTTGATTTTAAAAAATCTATATATGAATTTATATTATTTAAATTAATAAATTTAATTATTTTAAATTTTAATTTAAGTATAATAGAATAAGAAACATTAATTATATTCAAATAATAACAAAATAGTAAGTTAATTAGGATTAAATATGTTTTTGTTCCTTAATTTTCAGTAAATTTTAGAAGTAATATTTGTATTTGAGTTATTTATACTGTTAAGTTAAATACTATTGTAAAACAGGTTTGAAATGTAAAATAAATTTAATAAAAATTAATTAAAAAAATTAAATCTAATATTTTAAAAAATGAAGGACTATATTAATTTTAAAATAAATTAATTTTAAAATTTATTAGAAGTTAAGAGACTAAAAACATATTTAATCCATTATATCAAATTTTTTATCTAAATATAACGAGATTAAAGATATTAATTTTACGATAAAGTATTTTTAGTTACATAAACATTTTCTGATACATAATTTCGCACATTAAAATATATATATATATATATATATATATATATATATAATATAATATAATATAATATAATATAATATAATATTGATAGAAAAAGATGATGAGGAGTGGGGAGAGAGGTACATTAAATGCGACAGCCACTCTGGTAGCTGAGTTTATCAACAACGTCGTTTTCCATAATTAATGTACTTCACCTCGCACGTGCCGAGGTTTCCTATTTCATGCTACTGTTTCTGCTTTTGCCCCTCTTGCTCTTTCTATTTGCAGATTTACTTTTCACTCCAGTTAAATTATATAATGTTTAATGTTACGCATTATTCTTAGTATATGTACGAAAAAATAATTGGTTAAAAAGTTAAATATAATCGCATGAAAAAGAATAAACCCAAATTCTGAGACTGTCATTCAAGAACAAATATTGCATATTAATCAGCTCCTCCTCTAATAAGTTATTTCGATCAGCAGGTGCAAAAAATTTAACTTTTTCCGTTTCATTCTTAAAATTTGGAACAAAAAAGGTATCTTGTTCCACTATGATAAATCAGCGTGTTATGATGATTTATTTCGACATCTGCATTAATAAGGAATTACTTCTTTGGAAAGATGTATGGCGAATCTTGTAACTTCTAACATTGTATATAATAACAAAAATAACTAATTTAATTGTTTATTTTTAAATGTTACTAATATATTAAATTAGTCTTTATTACTAATAATTTAATTGTTTTCATTATTCATTGATATGAAATAAAAAATGTGTGCCATTGATTGTTTAAATTGATCTTAATTCAAGATTACGTTATTCGTAATGGTTTTTTTAATTAGTTTTGCAATACTTAAAATCAAACTTCATTTTATGAGAAGTTGGTGTATTAAAAATAGATTAAGAAATTGATACCGACTCACTTATTGATTCTTGGAGACATAACCAATGAATTAGATAAGGAAAGAATAATGTATGTCTATGAAGACAGGCTTGGCACTTTCGAAACAATAAAAATGAAAGAAACGGGGTGGATAAAATAAATGAAGGTCAACTATTTCATCTCATTATTTTAAAGTTTATACTTCCATGTCAATTTATTATTTTCCAAGTTTTCAATTCAGTTAAATTTTGTAAAACAATACATCTGTGCCATTATTGCAAGAAGATATTAATAATATATTTGTTACGCTTTTACTTCCTTAACTACATTTTCATTAATTTAAAATAAAATAAATGGATTAATATATGTTTTAGAAAACAAAAAACTTCACTGAAATTTTAAAAATAATGAAATGATATGTAACCTATTGAAATAAAATAAAATATTGAATAGGAATAAACTAGTGAGACCAAATAGATTATTAAGTAGTAAATAAAATAAATATGACATTTCGAAAAATAATGATAATATCATGGTATAAATTTACTTTATATTTTACATATTAAACTCGAGCAGTTATGTGAACCAGCATATAAAAAAATAATGAAAAATAAATTTAAAATTTCATATTCAAATTATCATTCTTTATAAATTCTCAGATATAATTTATGATATCAATCATTTTAGGAATTAGTCCTTTTGAACATATAACTATAAATGTTTAGAAATTAACTTTCAAATTTGATTCATTACAAAAGTAATAACCAGTGAAAAAATTATTTTTTTAATAAGTTATTATAGTGATAATAATTCACCTGTCCTTAACTGAAATTGATGCAAGATAACAAAGATAAAACAAATTACTTAAGGGTTGTATTAAACATGTTCTACTAAAAACTAACATCTAACCCTTTTCAACTACATTCAATCTACAAACTTCAACTCCTACTGTCAAAGTGAGCACATTACACAAATAACTATATACTAAAATTATGTTTCGAGTAGTGTCAAACCCTACCTTAACTTTCACCATCAAATATTTTAATCTACATGATTTAGACTATCAATAAAGTACAAATATATCTCCTTTCAACAATAAATTATATCTTTAATATCCCAAATAAACATCATCCGTTAAATATTTATATAAACATTTATAAAAGTTTGATATAAACATTATAATCATTTCCATTCATATAACTAAAGTTAAGCATGCTAATTAGAATAAAGCTCGTCCGTTAAATGAAATAAATTCATTAAGTAAATTTAATTAGAAAGTTATCATAATTACTTTTGGGTTTGAACTCGTTTCATGAATCTATTAAATCTATTGAGCGAATAAAAATCCACTAAATGAATAAGAATCCACTTAACAAATCAAACTTGAAATTAACCCAAACTCTTTGTATAAATTTGTTCAGGAGTTTTCATTTACGATTGCAAAATCAATAATTCTACAAATTTTTTACCAAAATCAAATTTAATTCCAAATAACCAAATTATTGATTTCAACGAATTTAAAATATACTAAATACCACTTGTAAAATATAGATGTGATGTGATAACAAATGTTTATCAATTTGAACACATTAAATCAAATTCCAAGTGCTAAGTTAATAATTTTACAAATACAAGTCATCTTCCTTAAGCAAATAATCATTATTTGTATTGACCGCTATAGTATATAAATTAGAATAAAGTTTTAAATAATTTTCCTTATTTGAGGATTGCTTAAAGTTGAAAGAATAACAAAAGAGACTTATTCCCACTAATTTAGGTGCCTACACGTTTATCACTAAATCAATCAAAATAAAAATTTAAAGGTGGAGTAACTGAAACGAAATAATTAAAATATTTAATTAATAGGACCAATATAAAATGTGAATTATTCACAAATAAAACGAAAATGTTAAAAATAAAATATTATAGAATAAAAATGCACTCTAAAATATATTATAATTAGATAAATTATTTTATAGTATGTTTCGTCTGGTATGATTTGTAAAAACTATAAACAGAAGAGGCATGCAATTGAAATTGACTTCGGAAAAGAAAAAAAAAAATATAGAAGATGAAAAGAGAGAGAGAGAGAGAGAAAGAAGAGAATGGGCTTTTGTGAGAAGTACGTGTTATAATGGATCTGTGGGTACAACTATAAATACAAGTCTTTTTTATCTGATTTAGATAATAATAAGTTCTATTAAAAACAACTCAACTCTTTACTATTAATTATTAATTATAAGTTTATTAACATTGAGTAGTTAAAGTTCAAGAAATAGTTTAATATTTAGTATATAAAAATTTTTCAACAAAAAAGTTTTATTTTAATTACTTAAAATCAGATTTAAAGGCATATATGAATAAGAGAAAATTAAACTGGTAAAAAAAAAAACTGAGAGAAAAAACAAATACAACACATGTATAATGTACCTTATAATATCCTCTTAAAAAACATTTTAATAAACAATCGTAACTATAAAATTTAAAAATTTTAGTAAATATATCTTAGTAGCATAAAACAGTTATCAAATTATATTTTATCTTATGGATTATAAGACAATTATTATAAAAATTAATAATAATGTTTAATACAAAAATTATATGTTTATTGTAATCTTTAATTGGATACTATGGTCTTGTTCTGAAACACGTCGATCTAGCTTCCTACAAGAAAAATCAACTTTGTTTTTGTTTGGTTCCTAGCTGTGCGTGGTTATACTCAGGAATAAGTGGGGTAGCATTAAACTTGAATTTGACTTTATAACATCAAAAAGTAATAATTAAGGGATAATTGTCGCCTGCAATATTGGTAACGATACAAACTAATTATTTTAAAGAGTAAAATTTAATAATACTACGTAAGCTTATACTTACATTTTTTTTTTACTATTGAAACTGTTTCCTTCAACAGAGTTATAAATATACTATTTTAAAAATTTAAGGAGGTATAATAATGTCATATTTTCTGAAACAAATTAAAAGTGAAAATTATCAAGAAAATATCTATGAATAATTTTTTTGATTATTACAAACATATTTCCATATGAAAATATTTACATTTGAAGTATAAAATGGTAATAACGTTAACATGAATTTATTTATTTTTGTGATTAGCTATTTAATTTAAGGATAACAATATAAAATTAACATTAAAGTTATGACGGATAAACTACGTTAATGATATGAACATCATCACGTTAACACGTACAACAAAGAAATAATGAAATAAGTATATATAAGTATTTAAAGTTACTATATATGGATACACTACGTACGTGTCAAGTCAATCTAATCGTGTGATTGCATCTTCTGAACTTAAAGTAATGAAATAAAATTGAAAACATTAGGTCCACAAAAAGCGATGGAACACGAATTAAACTCTAAACCGCATAATCACTTACAAAAATATGATGTAAGACGTAGCAGTTGGCATAGAGAAGGAAGGAATGAGATAATGGAAACGACAGACACCGAAAGGATTTGAATTTGATGTTGTTTTATTATGGGACGACAATTCTGTTGGTGGCATTATTTGTCATTGATTGTGTTGTGTTGAAGCACAGAGAATGGTTATTTTCAGGTAGCTTAACATCAATTCGATCAATAATGTGAATTGTGTCACCACGTTAGGTATAACTTAAATTATATTGGTACGTCAATAGTTTAACGTCAACCACTAAGTGCAGTCTAAGGTGATAGCTAAGGGGAAGAATTTTGTGACGTTGGAGTGCAGCTCAAGAAACTAAAGAATCACAACAACACACACTCATCAAATAACACTCACTAATTTAGATATATTAACAAATTAATATATTTTTAAATATCAAATTAATGTAATTTGAAAATATATATGATATAAACTTAATATAAAATAGCGTAAACATACATGTGTACACGTTTTTTAAATATTTATAAATTATATAAAATTTAAAGTTGAAATTAAAAGAGTAAAACTTAGAAAAACGAAAAGGTACATTATAGATATGTAGTTATAGTTATAGATATAGTTATAAATATTTAAACTTAAATTCATATACATTTACACAGAAAATATATTATTACTATTATTTCCTTCTTCAATTAACTCAATTTTATTTTTATTTTAACGGTCAATGTTATGTTCACATTTATATAATATATAATATATAATATATAATATATAATATATAATTGTTCTGGTCAAGAAAAGTGCCAGATAATTCTTAACCAAAAACAAAAAGAAAGAAATATTTTTAACCATAGCTTAAGACTTGCTTAGGTCAAAAAATATTT